>Ga0247720_100014_pt1 | contig 124255 bp, 130 predicted proteins | sample MSEWel2015_12_15_FD_189078 | JGI IMG/M metagenome (GOLD analysis project Ga0247720, IMG submission 189078) | Subsurface sediment microbial communities from gas well in West Virginia, United States - MSEEL Well Study Marcellus 3H_2015_12_15 | ecosystem: Environmental > Terrestrial > Deep... | reverse complement strand
ACCCTCCTGCTTTTGGGTTAAGTCAGAAGGGTTTATTCGAGAGCGTGATGGCAAGGCCCTTTTTTATGGCTTCCACACTATGCACTTTTGGCTGCCGTTTTCTGCACTTCCATTATGCCAAAAACAATCTTTAATTTTTGTTCTACTGGATATTTCTTCCGTTCCATTATGGCTGCCCTGCTGCTCATTTTATTTAGTGCTACATTGTGTTATAATATACCACAGGTGAAATCCATTGAAGATAACATGGTTTATTATGCCACCCGACCGTATTAGGCACATTGCTAAGCACTCCGTAACTCCTGAAGAAGTGGAGCAGGTAGCCTACGAAGACCGCCACCATATAGTGCAGCGGCTTAAGCCTTCTACGTCCAACCCTAGCGAAAATGTTTACCGATTACTAGGGAAGACAGAAGCAGGGCGCTACCTGGCAGTAATATTTATCTATAAAGGCCACGGCCGCGCCTATCTCGTCACAGCCCGGGATATGACACCAGCCGAGAGGAGGTACTATCTTGCGAAAAAAAGTTAATCTTCCTGCCAGCGATGATATAGAAAAGCTTGCCGACTTTTTCGACCGCACTGATACCCAGGAGCTCGAATGGGAAGACGCCGATGTGGAGTTCAAGAAACCCGAGCTAGTCCACATATCGGTGCGCCTACCCAAAGAGGATGTCCTGGCCATAAAGAGAGCGGCCCGGAAGAGAGGTATCGGCTATACAACCTATCTCCGCATGGTACTGCGGGAAGCAATAGCAAGAGAGGGAAAATTGCCTTAAAAGATACTAGGAAAAATAAGCGAAGCCAGAGAAAAAGGAAGAGCAGAACGGGTCATTATCGGCATGGAACCCACGGGCCACTTGGAAACCTCTTGCCTATTTCTTAAAAGAAACAGGGTATACCGTAGTCATCGTAAACCCCTATTACGTCAAAACAGAAAAAAATGGAAGACAACAGCCAAGCCAAAAACGACCGCAAAGACGCAGGTATCCCAACTTGTAAAAGAGGGCAAATTCTTGCACTGCCTTTTACCTGGAAAGCCAGATAGATAAAAGAGGTCGATAATAACGAAAATACAATTCGCTTCTACCCGTATACAGTAAGTGAAAAAGGAGGCATTACCAATACAAATGAGTACAGAACCTTCAATGCCCCAATGGCAAATTCTTTATGACCTGGCCCAGGCCTTCCGGGAGACAAGGCCCTGGCAATGGATGAGTGAAGATGACCTTTTCGGAGTCCAGGACCCGGATACCGGGGAGGTGGGCTACTGCTCGGTGATTGGAGAATTGGGAGAAGCTCATGGGCTGGTAATTTATCCAGGCAGTGAGGGACTGGTTTCTTATGCCATGATGAAGGAGATTGAAGATCCTCTGGATCCGGCGTTAATATCCCGCCAGAGGACTTTATCCCTCATTTTTGCCAATCGCGACGAATTGAGCAGTAAAGATAAGGCATTAATAAAAGAGCTAGGCATAAAGTTTCGGGGAAAGAACGCCTGGCCTGTATTTCGGAGCATGAAGCCCTGGTATTATCCCTGGTATCTCACTGCCGATGAAGCCGAGTTTTTCATAGTGGTACTTCAACAAGCGCTGGAATTCTGTTTGGAATATCGTCAGAATCCTTATATCATGGAGGCCCCCCAGGAGGACCGCATTTTAGTAAAGGTTAAGGAAGGAGAAAACTGGCAATATCAATGGCAGGAGTTGCCTTCACCTCAAGGTATCGAACTTCCCGTACTTATTCCTACTGATATAGCGGTAAAAAGAATAAAGCAGGAATGCAGGAAAGCAACTGCCAAGTGGGAAACTGGTTTTTTCCCGTTCCCCGCCCCCGTTAAAGATAAAGGTGACGAGCGGCCTTATTATCCGGTGGTAACCTTATGGGTGGACCAGGTTTCCGGTTTGATCTTGCATTTTGAGATATTCAAGCCTGGAGAATGGCATAGGGTAGCAGACAGTTTTATATCAACAGCCCTCCTGACCAGGAGTCTACCTGCTAGAATTTACACTTCCCAGCCAGAAGTAAGGATATTACTCCAGGCTGTAGCAGAGAAATTAGGAATAACTCTTAGACCCACCAAAGAGCTAAAGGCCTTGGAGACGGCCAAAGAATCCATGATAAGAGATTTGGCCGGACGAAGCTTGTGAAATGCCTGAAGTAAAGGGGAACCTGAGAGGTATGGAAAGAAAACTTCCTAAATTCCTACGTTTTATGAAAAGCGGATAGAGTACTGCCGGGAGTTCTGTACACTTTTCCCGGAATCAGACAGACTGATTATAGAGAACATGAAGCGAGCTGAAGCGGAGTCTTACTTTGCGCTGGGTAAGCAGGAAGAAGGGGAAAAGGCCTTTCAGGACCTGGTGGCAGAGTTTCCTGATTCTGCGTGGGCCTACATAGGTTGAGGAGACATGTATTGGCTCTATAACAACGGTAAGGTGCCGCGCAACTATGAGAAGCCTCCGGCGGAGCTGGCCGGGTGCCAGCAGGGAAAACACCCCAACCGCCCCGCCGTTTTGCGGCTGGGAATCCGGGCTCTGGGAGAGGGCGCCTGGGCCCTTCGCTGTTGACATAAGCCGCTGTTGTCCAAAAATTAAAACGTGATATAATTAAAGTGAAGTATCGACTAGGAAGGATTTCCAATGGGCCTTGAAAGGGTGGTGAAGTCCGAATGGAAAGTTTTAATTTTGAGCTTAATCAAGTAATTGCCCGCACTCTGGCCGAAGGCGGTTTTGCTTCTGAGAAGGAGGCTACCCGCGAGATTTCTTTAATGGTCGCCCTTGCAAAGATTAGTAGATATGAACGCGAATGTGCAAAATTCAGGAAGAAATATGGCCTGACGTTCCAGGAATTTCAACGCAAGGTAAATAGTATTGTTGGAGCAGAAGTCTTTGAAGAAGAAAACGACTTAATGGACTGGGAGTTTGCAGAAAATGCCCTCACTTTGTGGCAGAAGCGATTAGAGGTTCTAAAAAATGCATATCGGTAATATATTGAAATCGTTTTCGGATATCATTGCTCACCTGGAAGTTCTACGTATAAACTGCTGGTTCGATGGGACAATGCGCCGCATTGCACAAGCATGTTTATAACGAGAAAAACGTACTGGCCTCATCTGAGACTGATTTAAAAGAAGTACTTGCCGCCATTCGGACCTGGATGAAAAATAACCCTTAACCTAAAAATAGTATAATGTGACTTGACCCCCATAAAGCACTCGTAATGCGCAGGTCGTGGGTTCGAATCCCACCATCAGCTCCAGAATAAGGCAAGAAGGGCAAGGATAACATGTAACTATAGTTACGTCAACTTTTAACCAGCTCAGGCACATCGTTTGTCGCAGCGGGACAGTCTACTACAAGGTCCAGAAGACTTCCCTGCGGTAGTCGATAGACAGCTGAGCATAATCGAAGAAACCGTAAGCAGAGGTTCATCCCTGGGACTTAAGTCAAAGCAAGAAGTTCTACCTGGGCGAGGACGGAGCGGAGTGGCCCAAACAAGGGATAGAATACTTTCCTGGGGCTGAGTATCGGTTAGACCCCTATCACCTGAGCAAACATTTAACCGAGGCTCTCCGGCATGATGAAGAGAGCTTTAGTAAAGTTGGTCTAGCGATATGCCAAGGAAACTGGGGGGAAACTGTAGATCGTAAAATAGAATTGACCCTAGATCGTCAAATAAAACTGACCCACCTTATGGTGCCAAGGTGGATAGTATTTGACGCTTACTGAACCTAAGCCCCAGGTAAATCCTCAATGCGTAATACTTTCCACAAAAAATAAGCTAATCCCCATACCAGTACGAAAAGCCCCACCAGCAGGTACCCTATCCCCCCAAAGTCTAGAGTTTGGATCCAGCCCCAAACTCCGTTGTTCAACCCAAGTTTTGGGGTAAGTACTTGGGCTAATTCGATCAAACCGATCAAGAGAGCCGCAATCACGGACAGACCAGTCACCGAGAGATTATAATAAATCTTACGCAAGGGGGTAGAAAAAGCCCAATTGTAAGCGGTGGTCATAAAGATTCCGTCGGCAGTATCCATCAGACTCATACCGGCTGCGAACAGAATTGGCAGGGACAAGATTACAGCAAAAGGGATAGCCTGGGTTGCCGCGTTCGCCGAAATGGCTAACAGGGCGACTTCGGATGCAGTATCAAAACCCAAGCCAAACAAGAAGCCGAGCGGGTAAACATGCCAACTTTTCTTGATAAACCGGTAAAGAGGCCCGAAGAAGCGTGAAAGAAAGCCTCGAGATAACAGAAGTTGCTCGAGATTCTCTTCATTATATTGCCCCCGACGCATCTTTATAAAAATCCGGTAAATGTCAAACCAGATGGCAAGATTGAATAGGCCGATTAAGATGAGAAAAACTCCTGAAACCGTAGTCCCAATTAGACCACCAACAGCTTCTAATTGTGGAAGGTTTTTTTGGACCCAGAAAACCGAAATAGCTGTAATCATGGCCATAAGAAATACGACCGTCGAATGGCCCAGGGAAAAGAAGAAGCCCACCCCTGTCGGATCCTCTTCCTGCTGCACCATCTTGCGTACCGTATTGTCGATAGCGGCAATATGGTCGGCATCAAAAGCATGACGCAGGCCCAAAGTATAGGCCAGAAAGCCGATTCCCACCAACCCCGGATACTCGCTGGCTTTTGGGAGTAAGAGAGATATCCCTAAGAGATGCAGCCCCATAATTACCGCTCCGTAATGAAGCCACTTTGGACGCCCAACCTTTCTGGTGTTTTTTTCACAAACGTGTAACATTAGCAACCCCCTCGCATACAAAGACCAATACTCATAAACGCGCCCTTGCATTGACAGCCCGCAAGCTGGTGCACCTGATCAAACACCTGCTGCGATATACTAGCCTCTACCAACCGATAACCGGCTGGGTTTCAATCTCGAATGATCTGCACTTTATTGCCCATTGATGGGAAGTATAGCGATAGTTTTGCTATGCACTTTTTTACTTATCTCTTAACTACCCTCCTGACTATTTCCGCTGGTCTTTCTTAAATTAAAAACCACGGAAATCACGCTCCTGCTCTTTTAGGAGCCAGACCTCCGTGGTCACAATCCCTCATAAATATACGTGTCAAAACGTATATTTAGGAAATTAAGCGATACCTCCGTGGTATCATTACTAGGACGGATTATACTACGGAATAAGCAACCTTTCAAGGGTTTTCCCGTCATATTATCAAGGGACAGTGGAAAAGCTTCTTCGACCATACTGGGTTCTCCTGGCGGAAAACCTGCCAAGCCATAATGTTCAGGCCGCAGTGTTATATCTGGCCGGCAGTAGTTAAATGCAACTCTGCCGGCTATTTTTTACTATTTTTGGGCAGCCTATTTACCAAAAGGCAGGATTCTACCTCCTGGTGAAGAATAAAACATTTGATTAAGGAAGGTAAAGCTTTGCAGATGGCAGCGACACACCGCTGCAGCCTGCCTGCCGGTAGGATTGAAGGGTGAAGTTTAAGGAGGAGAGGCCGATGCCAGCATCAATCATTCGCGATCCCAACCTGGCCCCCGAAGGCCGGTTGAAGATCGACTGGGTCCGCAACAACATGCCTATCTTAAATGAAATTCGCCGCGATTTCGAAGAACGCCGCCCCTTTGCCGGCAAGCGGGTGGCCATCTGCCTGCACCTGGAGGCCAAGACCGCTTACCTGGCCCTGGTCATCAAGGCCGGAGGAGCAGAAGTAGCCATCTGCGGTTCCAACCCCCTTTCCACCCAGGATGACGTTTGTGCCGGGCTGGCCAGCCAGGGGGTTGCCGTTTACGCCCGCCACGGCTGTACGGCGGAGGAGTACAACACCTTCCTGAACAAAGTCCTGGACACCAGGCCTAATCTCATCATCGATGACGGCGGCGACCTGGTTCATCTCCTCCATACCGGTCGGCGGGAACTCCTGCCGGAGATTATCGGCGGCGCCGAGGAAACGACTACCGGGATTTTACGCCTGAAGGCCATGGAAGCCGAGGGGGTGCTGGCTTTCCCCATGGTCGCCGTTAACAACGGCGACTGCAAGCACCTCTTTGACAACCGCTACGGCACCGGCCAGTCCACCTGGGACGGGATAATGCGCAACACCAACCTGACGGTCTGCGGCAAAACTGTGGTCGTGGCCGGCTACGGCTGGTGCGGCAAGGGTGTGGCCATGCGGGCCAAAGGTCTGGGCGCCCGGGTGATTGTCACCGAGGTCAACCCCATTGCCGCCAACGAAGCCCTTATGGACGGCTTCCAGGTCATGCCTATGCGGGAAGCGGCCAGGTATGGGGATTTCTTTGTTACCGCTACCGGCTGCAAGGACGTCATCCGCGGCGAGCACTACGCCGTGATGAAGGACGGGGCAATCCTCGCCAATGCCGGTCATTTTGATGTGGAAATAAATAAACCGGAACTGATGGCCATGGCCAGGAGCCACCGGGTGGCCCGCCGCAATATCGAGGAGTTTGTCCTGGAAGACGGCCGGCGCATCTATCTCCTGGCCGAGGGGCGCCTGGTGAATATCGCTGCAGCCGACGGTCACCCGGCGGAGATCATGGATCTCACCTTTGCCCTCCAGGCCCTCTCCCTGGACTACCTGCTGAAAAATGCCGGCAAACTGCCCGCCAGGGTTCTTCCTGTGACTGAGGAAATCGACCGCCGGGTGGCGTCCTTACGCCTGCGCTCCCTGGGGGTGGAGATCGATACCCTGACCGAAGAACAGGAACGCTACCTGGCCAGCTGGCGCCACTAGTAGGTGGCATTCTGGACCCTGCCAGGGAAGACCATAAAGTAGCAATGGAGGCTAGAAACTAGAGCGTGATAAGTTTTAAAGAAAGTAAAATTCCCTGCCCGGCAGGAAAACTCAAAATGGCAGGGAATTTTTTTATGTATGCTTTTAGTAAGGAGGTTCCCGGGATGTTACTCTGGCAACTGCCCCGGCGACATCGAGAAAGAATTGGGCAACCGGCTCTAGTTTATCAGGGTCAACAGATCACTTATGGCGAGCTGGTCGAATGGATCGATGCCTACGCCAGGCTCTTCCAGGAACTGGGTGTCAGGCCCGGCGAAAGGGTGGCCATCTGTTCTCCCAACTGCCCGGAATTCATCTACAGCTACCTGGGAGCCCTGCAGGCGGGGGCTATTGTTGTACCCTTGAACCTGATGCTGACCCGGGAGGAAATCGCCTTTATCATCCGGGATGCCGGCTGCAGCACTATGGTCATTCACAGGATGATTGTGGAGCGTACGGGCCTGGCGCCGCAGCAGGCGGCTGCTCTGGGCTTGAAACACCTGCTGGTCCTTGACGAGAAAACCGCGGCCAGGGCCCAGGCTGCGCCACCGGCACCGCCGGTGACGGCATCAGAGGAAGATATCTGCGTTTTCCTCTACACCTCCGGCACTACCGGTCGGCCCAAGGGAGCCATGCTGAGCCATAGAAACTTCCTGGCAGACATTGAAGCCATGGACGCCGTATCCAATCTGGGCCCGGAAAACAACTTCCTCTGCGTGCTGCCCATGTTCCACAGCTTTGCCTGGACGACCAGCGTCCTCCTGCCCCTGTACCTGGGCAGTACCATCACCATTAAAGAAAGCTTCCAGCCCAAGGATACGTTGAAAACCCTCACCGAAGAAAATATCACCGTCTTCTGCGGCGTGCCTTCCATGTATGCCGTTCTCCTGCGTATGGGCGAGAAGGGCCAGTTTAAGACCCTGAAGTTTGCTATTTCCGGCGGGGCTCCCCTGGCGGCAGAGGTCCAGCGCGGCTTTGAGGAAAAATATTCCTTTCCCCTGGTGGAAGGCTACGGCCTTTCCGAAGCGGCGCCGGTGGTCTGCCTGAATCCGCTGTACGGCGTCCGCAAGCCGGGGTCCATCGGCCTTCCCCTGCCGGGGGTGGAGGTTAAAGTGGTGGACGATAATGACCAGGAAGTACCGGTGAATGAAGTGGGAGAGCTGGTAGTCAGGGGTCCCAACGTCATGGCCGGCTATTATAACCAGCCGGAAGAGACGGCCGCCGCCTTAAGGGGTGGCTGGCTCCATACCGGTGACCTGGCGCGGCGGGACGAGGACGGTTATTTCTACATTATCGACCGCAAGAAAGACATGATCATCCTGGGCGGCTTTAATGTCTATCCCCGGGAGGTAGAGGAGGTCCTCTTAACCCACCCGGCCGTACAGGAAGCGGCAGTGGTCGGCGTCGGTGACCCGCTCAAGGGTGAGACGGTAAAGGCTTATATTGTTTTGAAGGAAGGGGCCTCTGCCGACAGGCGGCAGTTACAGGAATTCTTAAAAGAATACCTTGCCGCCTACAAGATCCCCCGCTTATTTGAATTTGTGGCAGAGCTGCCCAAAAGCCCTACAGGCAAGGTGCTGAAAAAGCTATTGAAGGGCTAGGGAATCACCTTGAGTCCTGTCATTTTTTCGGTTAAAATGGTAACAGGCGGGAAGAGGAGTGGTCCCGGTGTCGGTGGCACCAGAGGTGGCAGGTTTGCTGGATCGCCTGCGTAAACACAGTATGACGACATACCAGCATTCCTGTAATGTCGGCAATCTGGCCTGCGCCCTGGCTGAGGGACTGGGGCTCCAGCAGGAAGAAGTGAACATCATTACCCTTGGAGGCCTGTTGCACGATATAGGTAAAACGCGGGTGCGGGCGGCCATTCTCCACAAGGCGGCGCGTTTGACGGCAACGGAGTGGGAGATCATGCGCCGCCACCCGGAATTCGGCGTCCAGATCCTGGCCGGTAATGAGAAATTTGAGGTCATTGAGCCCCTGGTGGCCTATCACCATGAACGCTGGGACGGGCAGGGTTATTGCGGCCTGGGGGGCAGCGATATTCCTCTGGGAGCCCGGATTATTGCCCTGGCCGATGCCTTTGACGCTATGACCTCCTGCCGGGCCTACCAGTATTCCAAGAATTTGCTGGACGGTATCCAGGAGCTGGCGGCAGGGGCCGGTAAGCAGTTTGATCCCCGCCTGGTGCAGCTTTTTTTCGATGTCATGCCGGATATTCTCAAACGCAATAGCCGCCGGGCCGGTTGAAGAAGGTACAGACAGCAAAGCCACCGGGTATAAAAAACCGGTGGCTTTTTAAATTTACCTTTTCTTGCGTTCCTTGTAGGCCTGCAACAACCTGCCGCCGGTGCCGGGGCTGTGGCGGCCGACCTGCATCAAGTAGGCAGAAACACTCCCCTCATAATCGAAATTTTCTCCGAGGAGGGCCAGCTCCAGGGCGCGGCGGGTGACGTTGATCACGCATTCTTCTTCGTGGTTGTCGCGGCAGTCCTGGCACTGCATTAAAACTTCAACCAGGGCAGCAATTAGATCCTGCTGGTAGTAGACGCGCAGGTCGTCCTGGGGGATCAGCTCATGTCCCCGGGGGATGCGGACGGTATTTTTCTGCCGGGCATAGGCCAGGGCCGTCTGGGCGAAACCAATCAGGCAATGGGCTTTATTACAGGTGCCGCATTCGGCCACCGTCTTGCAGCAGCGGTCGATGGCTCCCTGAATCTTTTCCAGGTCGACATTACGGGCAGTCATCATGCTAGACCTCCAATCTTAAAACCCGGCGAAGGCGAGAAAGTCATTTTCTTCCGGCGGGCGGTACCGGGTCAGAAAATCCTCAGGCGGCAGGAACGGTTCCAGCCCCACTCGGGCAATGGTGTTGCAGAGGCGCTCCCGGGGTTCGGCCAGGGCATCGTAACGTTCCAGGATAAAAGTGAGGAGATTTATGACCCCTTCCCCGGTAATGCAGGTGGCAATGGGACGGGCATGGATGGGTTTACGGCTGCCGCCCCGGCCGCCAAGGTAGACGTTATAGGTGTCGCTGCCGGTGGCAATAATGCCGTAATCGGCGCAGAGGGGATCGGTGCAGCCGCGGTGACAGCCGGCTAAGGCGATTTTAAAATCACAGGGAGTGGGACGGTTCATGAACCGGTCCTGGAGTTCCCCGCCCAGTTCGAAAACGTCGCTTAAAGACCGCTGGCAGAGGTCCTTGTTGCCGGCGCAGGCCTTGACATTGCGCACAATTTCGCCGAAAACGCCGACCCTTAAGCCAAGAGCAGCAACGCCGGCCCGTAAATCTTCCAGCTTTGTTTCCGGAATGACAAATATCAAAGTCTGGCGAGTGGTCAATTTACAGTACTGGCAATCAACGTTCCGGGCCAGTTCCCCCAGTCCGGCCAGCTGGGCAGAGGTAAGCACGCCGCACTTGGCGACGATGCCTACTCCCAGGTAACCGGAGCGTTGTTTAAAAATAGCGTCCCCCATTCTATCACCTCCAGTAGTAATAACTATTATTTCTTCACGGAAGGGAAAATTCCTGCTTATAAGGGAAACTCTGCCGGGCTATACTAAGGAGGAAAATGTGAGGAGGGATTAAGATCGAGATGGGTGCCGACAACGCTCCGCTGAGTTACCGCTGCAGCCGCTGTGGCAATACCTTTAAGGTCAACCCGGGCGGCGCCACTATCTGTCCTGTCTGCGGTTTTAACTGTGGCCCGGATAAGTGCCGGCAGATGGAAACCTCTGATGAAGGTTATTAAAGTTAAATTAAGTTAGGTAGAGGAGAACCGGATTATGCTGGCAAGCGAACTAAAGGAATGGGCGGCACGCCGGGGCCTGGTCCTGGGAATAGCCCTGGTCCGGCCCTTTGAATTTGGAGAGGAAGCTTTAAAATGGCGGGCGGAAAGAGGCCTAAAAACCCCTTTTGCCAACGGTAGCCTGGAAGAACGTTGCCGGCCCCGGCTCCTTTACCCTGCGGCTCGTTCCCTGGTAGTGGTAGCCAGCCCCCACCCGGAACCGGCCGTTCCTCCGGGACCGGGGGAGGGACTGATTGCCCGTTACGCCCTGGGACCGGATTACCACGCTGTACTGCAGGGCCATCTCCGGGACCTGGCCGGCCTTTTACAGCAGGCCGGTGCCAGTTTGACCGCCATCCAGGTGGATAGCGGCCCCCTGCTGGAAAGGGAGGCCGCTTACCTAGCCGGACTGGGATATTACGGCGCCAGCTGCAACCTGATTATACCGGGACTGGGATCGGGTGCCTCCCTGGGACTCCTGATAACCGACCTGGATCTGGAACCCGGTGTACCCCTGGAACCAGCTGCCTGCGAGGGCTGCGGTCGGTGCCTGGCAGCCTGCCCGTCGGGAGCTTTAGTAGCCCCTGGCCGCCTGAACCCGGAACGCTGCCTGTCCTACCTGACCCAGAAGCGGGGTGTGATCCCGGCGGAACTGCGCCCCTTTTTTAAGCAATATATCTGGGGTTGTGATGTCTGTCAGGAAGCCTGCCCGGCCAACCGGCGGGAAAGGGGGGGATTACGCGCAGAAATAACATCCGGTTCAGAGCAAAGGCTAACATGGCCGGACCTGGCTGCCATCGTTACTATGGATAAGGATCAATTTAAGCAAACCTTTGGTCCCACGGCTCTGGGCTGGCGGGGAAAAACAGTGCTTCAGCGCAATGCTGTCCTTCTCCTGGGCAACCGGGGTGACCCTCAGGCCCTGGCACCTTTAGCGCAGGCCCTGCGGGCCCCGGCCGCTGTGTTACGTGGGCATGCCGCCTGGGCCCTGGGGCACCTGGGTGCGGCGGGCCGCCCGGTCCTGGAAAAGGCCCGCCGGGAAGAAACCGACCCCTGGGTGTGCCGGGAGATTGAGGAGGCCCTGGCCTTCCAGTAGACGGCTGGCGGGCGTTGGAGTAATATAAAACCCCGGTTTCGAGTTTACCGGGGTTTTATATTGTCCATCTGGAAAACAGCCATTTTCATGCGTTGCAGGTGGCCGGCGTACTGCTAACGGCACTACTTTAAAATTTTAAAGGCCTCCGGTTCGGCCACAAAGGCCTCATACAATGTTTTATTTTTAACAATACTAACGGGCTGGTTGAGATTGGGGGCGGCAACCATCTTCAGGGCTACCGAATTTTGGTAGTGGGTATTTTTAACAAAGTCACCTTTACCGTCTTCGCCCTCCAGGTAGTAATAGGCGGCACCACGCTTCTCCCGGAAGGGACCGTAAAGGGAGGAAAAGTGGCTCTCAATGAGATTGGCCATGACCAGGGGTTGGCTGCCGGGGTTGATGGTTACATGGCCGTAGGCCGGAGGGATGAAGACTTTGTCGCCTTTTTTGGCTTCGACGGCCATAATTTCTTCTACTTCACCGCTGCGGTTATTTTTCTGCAGCAGGTAAATGGCTTCCCCCTCAAGTACTTCGTAGTACTCGGGATAGGTTTCGGAAGAGTGGGGTTTCAGCGGGTGGAAGTGCCCTACGGTTTTAATATACTCTTTACCAATGGTACCCGGCAGGACAACGGTTATATCGTAGCGGATGTCGTGCTGCTGGTACAATTGCCGGTCTTTTTCCAGGCAGACGCCCCGGTACATGTAATAAAGGGGCCGGTCGCTGGGTGGGACATCGGCATAGAGGACTGGTAGGGCATCAGCGAGACGCCGGATATCAGGTTCCGGGGCTAATACCCCGCTGGTAAAAGTTAAAAGACCACTGGGTTCCAGGGTAAAATGCTTCCCTAAAATCATGGAGGATGACCTCCCCGGATTATTTTCTTTACCATTATAACCTAATGGCGCTGAAAAACAACCCTTTTTGGGGCCAGGGACGCTTTGCTGCCATTTAGTTAGACTGCCTTTGCCCGTACATCTCCCGGAAAATGCGGGTAATAACCCTTTTTTCTTCTTCATCAAACAGTCGAGTCACGGAAAATTCCACCACGGTCGTCAGGGTACCATCGGGCAGCTCGTAAATCTCTGACTTGACAATGTGTCCGTAGCCCAGGACCTCCTCGTTTTTAGTCACAATCAGGGCCTCCATACCTACCGGGTGGGCCAGCTTATGGCCCTGGCGAAAGAATCCCAGGATAATATTACCACTGGTACGCTTCCATAGGAGCAGGTTTTCGCCGTCGCCTTTTTGCTCGTTGGGTTTTTGCGGCAGTTCATCCACCGGTAGGCGGATCAGCCAGGTAAACTCGTACTTGTACCCCACACCCATCACCTCGGCGATATTTTTTGCCAATCCTTATATAATCATTCGGCTTCGCTCCTTAGTTTTCCTGCTTCTGTCAGCGATCTTCTTTTTCCGGTTCATGATACATATTTATATAATACTCCTACCTTATATTCGCTGCTATTTTTCCTTTTCCCTGGAAAGGAGGAAGGGCCCGGTGAAAATCCTGCAACGCCTGGAGGAATACCGCCAGGAAGCCAAAAAGTTATACTGGGAAGGCACATTTGCCGATTACCTGGCCATGGTGATTAAGAATCCCCAGCTGGCTCGTCTGGCCCATGCCCGGATATATGACATGATTGCTGCCGCCGGGGTAGAAGAAGTCGACGGCGTCAAGCGCTACCGCTTTTTTAGCGAAGAAATCTTTGGGCTGGAGCGTACCCTGGAAAAGCTGGTGGAAGAGTATTTTCATTCGGCCGCCCGCCGCCTGGATGTGCGTAAGCGCATCCTGCTCCTCATGGGGCCCGTCAGCGGTGGCAAGTCGACCATTGTAACTATGCTCAAACGGGGCCTGGAAAGGTACAGCCAGACCGATGCCGGCGCCGTCTACGCCATTAAAGGATGTCCCATGCACGAAGAACCCTTACATCTCATCCCACGGGAACTCAGGCCGGAGCTCCAGAAGGAATACGGTATCTATATCGAAGGCAGCCTCTGTCCCGTCTGCCAGCTGATGGTCGAAGAGAAGTATAACGGCCGGGTGGAGGAGGTACCGGTGGAACGCATCATACTTTCGGAAGAGAAACGGGTCGGAATCGGCACCTTCAGCCCTTCTGATCCCAAATCCCAGGATATTGCCGAACTCACCGGCAGTATCGATTTTTCCACCATTGCCGAATACGGTTCCGAGTCGGACCCCCGGGCCTACCGCTTTGACGGTGAACTCAATATTGCCAACCGGGGGATCATGGAGTTCCAGCTTACTCTTAGAACCATACAACGGGGAGCTAATAATAGAAAGTGCCTGGGTATTCCAGGCGTTTAGCAGGCGGGGAGGGGAGAGGGTGGGGTTGCAGTAAACACCTTGCTACTTTTAGCTTTTTTATCTTTATAATAATTATGTGCTAGTTTTTGGGACATGATTACGCATAATTACTTATCGGTCTGGGCTTTACTGCTTACACGGCAGTAGATTGCACGTGTGGCATGACCTTTTCTTTTTACTGCAATGAATTAAATTATAATTACAATGTTTAGGGTTTAAATAGAGGTACGACGAAAGATGACCATAGCTTTAATAAGCATGAGCTATCTGCGGGTATTGATTCCAAATGTGGCCGTCTAGTATGCGACCAGTACGGTGTTTCTGAACTCCACCCCATTGTTTAAAAAAGAATGGGACATTGGATATTGTACAAAGATCCCTGATTGTCCTAACCCATTCAGGAGACATGGGTCGTGCTTTTGGACCAGATTCTCCTCCTACAATAACCCAATGTATGCCTGTTAAATCAATTTTATAAAGCGGCCCAATAAGAGGTTCACAAGATAAAAATCTTACAGTGGCTGGTATCTGGCGGATAAAATTAATTCGATAAGCCACGTCTTGATTTTCTATAGTAACACCTTGCCATATATTTGGAGTCCAATGTACTCTAGGGGCAATTTCAACAAGTCGCTCTACGCGTTTAGTTAGAATTTGAAAGGTATGCCAGTGAGCTTTGTTCATGACCTCAAAAACTTTTAGTATAAACTCTTTAGGTATATCTTCGTGATATAGGTCGGACATGGAATTAACAAAAATCATACGGGGCCTATGCCATTTTAGAGGTAATTCTAGTAAATCGGGGTGGAGTGTAAGTTTAAAGCCATTTTTATATCGGGGGTTACCCATCATTTGTAAACGATGAGCCATCCTTTCAGCGTAACAATGTTTACACCCCGCGGATATCTTACTGCACCCTGTTACTGGGTTCCAAGTTGACTCAGTCCATTCGATGGATGAAAATTCAGCCATGTTTTTCACTCCCAACTATATTATACCACATGGGAGAAAAACAAACATATGTTTTATGAAATTAATAAGGTGCTTCCTCTTGGTCTCCTAAAAACTCAACAATTATACGTTCAGGGAATTGTTTTTTGCGGAGATATGGTTTTCCCGCGTCCCATTTCCTTATTTTCCAGATCTCTTCAATAATGCCTAATGCTTTACGGACGTGTATACTACAATATCGAGTATGTAAAATAACCCAATTAATGATATTTTCGACACCCACCTTTTTACCTTTAAAATGGTCCCAGATCGATTTGGCAAGATCATTATAATCTGGTTGCGGGGGGAATAAAATTAGCTGCCCTTCATTTAGTTTATTTTTGTTATATACATAATCAGAGAACTGAAAGTCACCTGTAGGAGATATCTTCCACATCACCTTCTTCATTTCGTCTAAACCTTTGAGATGCTTTGTACCGAATACTAAAAAATAGGCTGTCCTATTCTTTTGATCTAGCATCTCAAAAGGGAGTGTATATCCAACGCCACCAATACTATTTAACTGTTTAAGATAAAGTTCAAGTAATTCTTCTTTACGGACACTTGGAAGGGTTTCATGTCTAATGTGTCGCCAATTTGGACAACCAAAAAATTGATCAAGACAATTTTCATATTTTGGTTCTTTTAAACGCCGGTTGATTGGGTCGTAAGGATAGTTAATTAGGACTTCGGAAAAAGGGTGATTCATAAACTGAGCAATAAGATCCATAGGTATACCTCTGGGACCAAAAGGGTCAATAAATGCAAAGCAAGGTGCCATAGTGGCGTTATGCGAACTTAAATCATCCAGAATTTCTTTAACTGTAGTAGCAAATTCTCCTTTGATCACTTGGTACCTGATATTCCCAAGACTGCTCAGAGGGTAACGTTTGGTGAGTAAATGCTCTAAATGATGTGCAAATACCCCGTTATCTTCTATAAAAAGTATTAATATTTCTCCAAACGAGTTCCTTAAAATATGATTTAGGATTGTTTCCATGATTATTAGTGGAGAACCAGGCAACCGGTTATCGGGATTTTCCGGGTCAATATATTCTCCAGGACCAGCAAATCCATCTATGATTGCTATTCTTTGATTGAAACTACTAAGAATGGGTAACCATGCTTGTAAATATCGTCGTAAAATCTCATGCTTCATTTCAGTATGCGGAGGTTTTTCCCAAAGTTCTTTGGTGTGTTTTACGGGCATAAAGTTACCTCCTAGATTAAATTTAGGCTATCGCTTTTCAATACAACGACGGCTTATTTAAGCTATAATCAATCTGGTTCCACCCGCAGTTCGTACACCATAGCGTTAAATCCTTTATTCCCTCGATACGATAAATATGGCTGCCACATTTCGGGCATTGCCCCGGGGCCGGTTTCATGGTTACTCTGGGTTTCTTCTTTTTGAATAGATTAAGCATGATCTCACCTCTGGACTTGTCATCTTTTGTCGAAAACTGTATATACATCAAAACCGCCGAGTTTGGCGGTTTTTTTACTTTATGATCTTATATCGCATCATTTCCACCGGCAACCCAACCCTGGCCGCAAATTGCTCCAAGGTTTCATTTAGTTGCGGCTCTTCGCCCCAGGTAATCAATTCTACGGTAAATCAATCTGTTGGCTTCATACTCTACCCTAGATTCCATCAGGGTATGTTCTGCAAGGAAGAAATATCCCGCCCCCCGCGGAGACAATTGCCTGTGTCCCAATTCGTGGGCTAAAATGACACGTTTTAGCCATGCCGGGAGGTTGGAGTTAAGGACAATGGTAACCTTACCGGCTATTTCGAGGATCAGGCCCTTAATCCGGCGAAAGGGGAATTCGTCAACGTCAATACCCATCTCCTGCGCTAGGCGATATGGGTCACTGGTTTTATATTTTTCTATTAGCTGCTAACAGATTGCTTGATATATTCCACAGGGTTCACCCGCTTGACCATGCAAAACGGTGTCGTTTCAATCCTCACCCGCAAGGAAGCCGAGTGCAAATGAAAATTTATTTTTTATAAACATCTCCGCGTGGCCCAATGACCTCAATAATTATTAGTCGTTCTTCGATTTTTACGTTGTAAATAATCCGCATGTCACCAACGCGATATCTGTACTTTTGGCTAAAGCCCCGTAACGGCTTGATATTTGGCCCGCTTACGGGGTTCGCGGAAATTGCCTCAATTGCAGTCGCAATGCGTTTTTGGGTGGCCCGATCAACGCGTTTAAGATAGCTGCGAGGCTGGGTTAATAGCTGGACTTTAAAGGTCGAGTTCTCGCTTGAGTTCATCCCAGCTAACGCCGCCTTCCTCTTGCCCCTCATTCAAGGCTGCTCTTTCGCTTTCCGGCCAGTCCAGGTAAATATAGTCGCGACATACGGGGCAAATGAATTCGTCATGCCAGACGTTTTCCCATGGCGTGTTGGGGTCATCTAAAAAGTCTGCAAGCACAAGGGTGGTGCCGCATTTAGGACAGTTAGGATCGATATAAAAAGGCTTGTTATGCGGTCGCGACATGGCCGCGCTTTCTGGTTGTACGATTTTTACCAGCCTTTCCAGGTACCTTTTGGCTCTTGCTACGTTTTGCTCCGGAAGCATGTCAACCAGGCGGTGAAGCTCTTCTTTGGGCAAGCTCATTAAAAATCACCCCTTTTTTCTTTTACCGTTTTTTCTTCTCAAGTTCCCACTTTACCTTCAGGTAGGTGAGAATATCATCATTGTCTTCTTCGTCTCCTAATATCGGTTTCATCCTCCAAATGAAGGATCCAATTCTTTCAACAGAGCCTTGACATCTTCATATTCTGTATCCTCGACATATATCTTATAAAATTGCTTTATAGCTTTATTGTTCTCTCCTAATTCCTTATAAGTTATTCCTAACAAATAGCGGAATAACTTCATTTGTTCATCCATGCTTTTTCGACTACGAACAGGTCCTTTTTCAAGGACCTCTAGCGCTAACTCAGGTTTATTTAAACCGAGAAAAGCGGAAGCTAGCGCATTTATTACTACTAATTCTTGTTTCATTTCAGGTGGTAGGCTTTGTAAGGTCTCTATGGCCTTATGGTATTGTTTGGTAATCCCCAATGTACTAGCATAATTTAACTTAATTACAGCATCATCTGGATAACTTGCAAGATATTTTTCAAAGTACTTAGCTGCTTCTTCAGGATTATCTAAGCGCCTATACAAAAAGGCTATTTCGCGGTATAATAAGATAATTTCTGGTTTAATCTCCAAGACTTTCAAAAATTCTTCTAAAGCCTTTTGCCATTCACCTTTTTGCAGAGCTATTTTCCCTTGCAGGAAATGATTCTTGGCTTTTCCAGTGGGGGAATTCGCGGATTTAGATGCCCACGCTATTTGGATTATAATTCCTAGAACACCAAGGGGCCACCAAATAAAGAGAAATATTACGGATATCAAAAACCATAAGCAGCCAAGAGATGTAGAAGTTGTACTAGTGGCCAACTCTGGAGGTATGTCAAGATTATAACCTTCAATTTTGGGCTGGCTAGAAACATTCTGCTCAGCTTTAGAGAAGTCTCTGCTTTTATTTTTTCCAAAATAGTTAATGGAATAAAGTCCTGTTCCCGGAATGCTTGTTGAGGTATAAGCACCACGAGGACCAATGCCTACTCGAAAGCCTTTTCCTCCGACACTTAGTCCAACGCCGCGTTTGCTTAAGTTTAGGCGAACTCCTTTTGCGATCCTAATACTTTTTCGGAACCTCCAGCCCAATTAAACCACCTCAAACTTGTCATTTTTTGTCGAATTATGCTCATACACTAAAACCGCCATTCGGCGGTTTCTATTATCTACTTTCGCATAAATTTTTGCATCATATTCCACTGTATATCAATAATTTCTTTTAGTTGGGCTGGTGTAATTCCGTACTGGATGGCTTTTTGAATAACGGAGTCCCATTCTTTTAATGTTATATCCCTGGTAGATAAATAATTCGTAAAATGCCAGTAAGGGGGAGGCTCTTTTTTAAGTAAAGCTACCATAATTCCACCTATACGATAGCTTTCATCCATCACAATATCTTCAAAATCGGGGTTAGCTGCTCTTAATATATCGCCCTTTTTACTATCCCTAAAAAAATACTTTAGGGTTGCCTCTGAGAAACCCGAAGCATTATCATGTAATGCTACTACAATATCACCTGAATGCACTATTTGGGATTCACGACATAATGCATAATCGCCTTCGTGGATCCCTACTCCTATCATGCTTTCGCCTTTTACCTGCAAGGCAAAATCAGCTTTAATATCGGCGGGAATATCTAATTCCCCTTCATAATTCTCTTCGGTTAATAAAGGTATGCCAGCGCGAATGTTGCCTAATATAGGTATTTGAGAGGTCATATCAGGCGGTAAAGGATTATCGGTACGTCCGAAAAGATAATCGGTGCTTACCCTAAAAAAATTGGCTATTCGTTGTAACGTATAATAATCGGGTTCTCTTTTGTCTGCTTCATAAAAAGAAATCGTAGATTCTCCTAATGAAAGCATTTTTGCCAACTCTGATTGAGTAAGCCCTTTATCAAGACGTAACTCTCTTAATCTCGAGCCGAAAGTCATATGTCTCCCCTCGATATAATTATAACTTGCAATATGTAAAGAGATAGATCTCTTTGCGAAAAGTAAAGGCGGGAAATTTATCAATTGGAATAATCTTGACAAATTGCAGAGATAGCAATAAGATAGATATGAACGGCCTGACTGACTTGATCCAGGAGCTCCGCGAATGGAAGGCGGCCGAGGAAGAATGGAGAAAAGTCTGGATGCCAAGCTCGACCAGGCTATCACCTGCTCCAGGGGTCGGCGCCATATGATTTATGCGCAGCCAGGGAGTGCAGCAGCCTTATGGTGGATATTTCAACAGGAATAGCGCCAGAGGCCATCTCCGCTGGCGTGGCCGAACCGGCCCTGTGTTCGGAGTGCGGCAGCCAGCTGGAGGACGCGGGGTGCAGGGTGTATTGTTCAGACCGTGGGTATAAACATAATAAGGAGTGATAAGAGAAACCCCTTGGGTCTAACCGGATCCGGGGGCTTTTTTGCTTGTCACACAAAAACAGCCCCCCGAAATAGGGGTGCTAACGGATTAGGAAATTTGAACAGATTTTAGTCATCCCCAAAGAACAGCAGGATGAGGATTAGGAACAGTATAAAAGCAAATCTGTGACGAAAAAACCCAAAGCCATCCATAAAGACCCTCTTTTCCATTTCTTACTATATCGTATGAAACGGGCGGAGATGTGTGAGTGTTAACGCCTAAATTTAGATCTCGTTGAGAATGGTGTAACGGAGGTGGTGCCTACGGGCACTGCTTATCTTAAATGAGAGAAAGCCCCCAGGCCTACGGGATTAGTCCCGCGGATCCGGAAGCTTTTTGTTTTTCGAGTTCAGCCGATAAGTTTATTTTATATGTATAAACATCGTGTTTTTATCTTACATCATATTTTTAACAGCCAGATGCAAAATGAAAAAATCATGATTGACATCAGGGGTTTAACTTGGTATTATTTTTGATGTAGAGGAAAATTAATCCATAAAAGCCAAACAAGGAGGTGTTGGTGACGTGGGAGCCGTGGAGCAAATAGCTTCTATTGCTGAACAGGCTCTTAAGGAGTTACAAGAGGAAATAACTTCATTAGAATTCCAAATTGAACAGCTAATAAATAAAAAGAAATTAGCCGAGACTAAAATGAAAAGTCTTCGCATGTTCATTGAAACTAACTCGGGAAAAACTTCCGCAATTAGTCTTCCCGAAAACCAAGTTGAAGAGTTACTGGACGATCCTGAAGAAGTTTTTGCTGATATGAAGCCGCTATCTGGAAAAGAGCTTTCTAATGCAATCGAAGAAGTGTTGCGGGAAGCATTGCCTAATCCCTTGCATTATGAAGAAATTATAAAGAGGCTAAACAGTAAGGGTATAAGAGTACCTGGTAATCAAGCTAGAAATATTATGAATTACCTGGTGCGGGATCAGCGTTTTATAAGAGTTAAAAAAGGCACATATACTATAAAACCTGAGAACGATGTTACAGATGTAAATAACGAAAGCCCTTATTTACCGGAAGGGGTAGATGAAAAAAGTGAAGTAATACAACAATAAAGGCCAAGCCGACCTGCGACTTGGACCTTGCCCCTGGTGTCCGACGGCGAGCCGATGGACAGCCTGTTATGGGGCCAGCTTATAATAAATAAAATCCCCAACATTTATTATAACCCATACTGGCGTCCAGGGCAAGGGTATCCCCGTCGGAGAAAGGATGGTAGCAAGCCATGCTTATTTTCCGAGCGTGGATCACCCTGCGAAATGGTCGCAGGATTTACGCTAGGGATTATGGCAAAAGGGCATTCCCGATTTGGGTAGAAACTAAAACGGGAACTAAGAAGCCCTAAGCTAAGTCCCTAAAGGAAAGCAGGATTATGCTGGCTAATCCTGCTTTTATTATACCCAACAAAATACGAAAATAAACGTTACTAATATTAGTCTATCCATGATAGACTAATATTGAGACTAATCAGCAGGATTAACCCCTTATCCTTGGTCCCTGGTGCTATCTTTTGGGGAAGCACAGAGAGCTACATGCCTTATGGACAATACTAACCCAAGGCAAGAAAGGTTATTCCAGGCACCCCGAAACCTTGAGATGGCGGGGGAAGCTGAAAGCCCTTTATTTGCGCCATGAAAAACTGGCAAAAGAAATGAAAAGTAGGAGCTATAGCCATTGCAGCCCCTTGATATTCGTTTGGCAACGGGTAGCGCCCTGCAAAATCAGTATGTTAATACACCTGAAGAACAAAAGGCAATTCTAAGGTCCAAACAATGTGATTGCGATGTGTAGGGAAGGGCCTACCGCGGAATACTACCACTGGTGATAAGAAAAATAGGCCGAATAATTAGAACCTGCCGCTGTGGAAACACCTACGTTCACGAAGAACTAGAATCCCCTGAATGCCCAAACTGTGGCCGGATCGGCGAAGTGGAGGACAGAAGAATCCATCGTTGCGAAAACTGCCCTATAGTTGAAAAGTGCCCTCCGGAACGTAAAGAAGGTGGGACAAAGTATGGAGTCTGCATGCACTATAGGCACCCGGATCCGGTGAGATATTGAGGTATATCTACACCGTGGATTCGGGTCCATTCCTTTTTAGTCAAGATGGTCCTAACGCCATGGAAAAGAACTAGCCGGGGTTTATGCCCCGGCTTTCAATAATTGCCTAATAAACCTTATAATAAATTCTGCTACAATTTCCCAATCAGCCGGATCGTCAGAATAAATCCTCTCTATTTCCATCTCCATGGGGCCACCCTCCCCGGTGCCGGATTGGTATAATATATTCAAGGCATGAGTTGTCCAAAAACAGGCATAAAATGGTAACGGGTGGGCACCAGGATGGCTAAAGCAGCGATTTATTGCCGGGTATCTTCGGAGGAACAGGCCGAGAGAGGGACAATTGAAGGCCAGGTCCAATATGCAAAAAAATACTTGGACCTCCATGGGCCGGAGGCCGGAATAACAGAATGGGAATTCTACCTTGATGAAGGAGTTTCCGGGACAGTGGCCCTCCCCGACCGGCCAGCCGGCGCCCGCCTGGTGGCCGATGCCCGGGCAGGAAAGTTTCAGGTGCTCTACGTTTACCGGCTGGACCGCCTGGCCCGGAGTGTAAAGCATGTATTGGATACATATGATCTTCTTGAGAAGCAGGGTATCGCCCTTAAGAGCATGACCGAGGCCTTCGATACCGGCACCCCGACCGGGAAGTTTTTTATGACCCTCCTGGCCTCTATTGCCGCTTTAGAAAGAGATACCATCTTAGAACGTACCCAGATGGGCAAAGACCGAAAGGCGCGCCAGGGGAAATGGGTCACGGGGATGCCTCCCTTCGGGTACCGGATCGGGGCCGACGGGTCCCTGGAGGTCTATGAAGATGAGGCCGAGACGATCCGGTTGATTTTCCGCCTCTACCTTGATGGCATGAGCACCATTGACATCGCCAAATATCTCAATGCCCGCGGCATCCCTACCCCGGCCAAATCTAAGCGGACGAAGAATAAAAGCACCGGGAAGTGGCACGCCGGGCATATCTCTATCATTCTCCGGACCGAGGCCTATACGGGTACCTATACCTACTTAAAGCGGTCTAAACGCCGGAAGGATACTATTGAAATACCAGTACCGGCCATTGTGTCCGAAAAAGACTTTGTTGCGGTTCAGGCCAAGCTCATAGAAAACGCCGACGCCGCCCGGGGAAGCCGGGGGCGTAATTACCTGCTCCGGGGGCTTATCTTCTGCGGCAACTGCGGCCGGCGGATGGTCGGCAGTTCGGGTATGAGTAAAGAGGGGCGGGTTTACTATCGATGCACCGGCGCCATAAACACAGGTGCTGGCCGGCTGTGCAACGCGAAGATGATCCGGGCCAGAGACATTGAGGACGCCGTTTGGCAGGATATTGAGGAGTTTGCTAAGGATCCGGGAAAAGTCCGTGAAATTATGGATGCTAAAATTAAAGAGAACAAGCAGGAATTGGACCCGGTAAAAGATGAGCTGGCGGGGCTAGAGAAGGCAATCCTCGAGAAGCAGGCGGCCAGGGGCAAGGTGCTATCATTCTGTGCCCGGGGTATAATTTCGGACCAAGAAGCCGAGGAGGAGTTAAAAAACCTGGCCCGGGAGATTGAGACCCTGGTAGCCAGGCGAGATTTTCTTTTTAGCAAACAGCAATCGGCCCAGCAGTTTGAAACGGAAGCCCTCACCGCCCAGGTTCTTATGGAGGACCTGGCGAAACGTCTGCAGGACGTAACTGATGAGCAAAAAGGCGAAATCATACAGGCCCTGGTTAAGCGGATTGACGTTTACACGATAGAGGAAGATGGAAAGCGCCGGTCCAAGGTGGTCATCCAGTACAGATTTGGGCCAGGTTCGGAAATGGCATTGTATGGTTCTAAGAATAACAGGAAATGCTAAAATGTGATGAGAAATTTCTGTATAATCTCCTCAGCCTCTCCCAGGAGGGCAACTTTAAAGCCGGCCGTTTTGCTTTGATCTCAGCGGATGAGGTAATAATTGCCCACACCAATGAAGCAGAATACCGGGCCTTTATCAGCAACCCCAAGAATGAAGCCCTGCAGTCAAGGATTATGGTTATTGCTATTCCCTATAACCTGAAGGTGCGGGATGAGGTAAAGATTTATCAAAAACTGATCCGCCAGAGCGATATTACCGTCCACATTGCCCCCTTTGCCCTTCATGCGGCAGCCATTTTCTCCATCCTGTCACGCTTAAAGGAATCGAAAAAACAGGGTATGGACCTCTTGAAGAAGATGAAGCTTTATGACGGCGAGGATGTTGAGGGCTTTAAGCAAAAGGACGTCCTGGAACTCATGAATGAAGTCGAGGGGGAGGGGATGAGCGGTGTCGACCCCCGCTATGTCATCAACCGCATTTCCAGCGCCCTGATAACTGCCGACACCCGCTGCATCAATGCCCTGGATATCCTGAGGGCTTTGAAGGACGGCCTGGATCAGCATCCTTCCATAACTAAAGAAGATAAGGAACGCTTCATCAATTTCATTGCCATGGCGCGCCAGGAATACGACGAATACGCCAAAAAGGAAGTCCAGCGGGCCTTTGTTTACTCCTATGAAGAATCGGCCCGGGCCCTGTTTAACAACTACCTGGATAATGTGGAGGCCTATGTCAACAAGACCAAAGTCCGCGATCCCATTACCGATGAAGAGATGGATCCTGATGAAAAGCTCATGCGCTCTATTGAAGAACAAATCGGCGTTACTGAGAACGCCAAGAAGGCCTTCCGGGAAGAGATCCTCATCCGCCTTTCTTCCTATGCGCGTAAGGGCAAGACCTTTGACTATAACTCTCACGAGCGCCTGCGGGAGGCCATTGAGAAAAAGCTTTTTGCCGATATGAAGGATATTATCAAGATTACCACTTCCACCCGGACGCCGGACCCGGAGCAGTTGAAGCGCATTAACGCCGTTGTCGACCGCCTCATTTCCCAGCACGGCTATTGCCCGGTCTGCGCCAACGAGCTGTTGAAATACACCGGCAGCCTCTTAAACCGCTAGACCCGGGGTGATGACCATGGATACCCAGTACATCCTTTCGCGGGAAGACTGGTCCCTGCACCGGAAAGGCTATCTGGACCAGCAGCGGCACCAGGAAAAGGTGCGCGAAGCCATCAGGAAAAATCTACCCCAGATTATTACCGAAGAAAGTATTATCATGGGCAAGGGCAAAAAGGTGGTCAGGATACCCATCAGGAGCCTGGAGGAGTATCACTTTCGTTTCAATTATAACCAGGGCCGGAACGTTGGCCAGGGCAGCGGCGGTACCCGGAAGGGAACGGTCATCGGCCGCGAGGCCCCTGAGGGTGCCGGTAAAGGATCGGGAGCGGGCGATCAGCCGGGGGTTGACTATTACGAAGCCGAGGTTACCCTGGAGGAAGTCCAGGAAATGCTTTTCCGGGACCTGGAGCTTCCCAATCTTCAGGAAAAGAAAAAACCCATCCTGGCTTCGCCCACCTATGAATTTCGCGACGTCCGCCGCAAAGGTCTCATGGGTAACCTGGACAAAAAACGCACCCTTCTGGAGAATCTCAAACGCAATGCCATGAAGGGGAAGCTCTGCATCGGCGGCATCACCCCGGAAGACCTGCGGTTTAAAACCTGGGAGGAAAAAATGCGTTATGAGACCAGTGCCGTGGTTTTTGCCATGATGGATACCTCCGGCAGCATGGGGACCTATGAGAAGTATATCGCCCGGACTTTCTTTTTCTGGATGGTGCGTTTTCTGCGCACCAGGTACCAGCAAGTGGAAATTGTCTTTATCGCCCACCACACCCAGGCCAGGGAAGTCTCTGAAGAAGAATTCTTTGCCAGGGGCGAAAGCGGCGGCACCCGCTGTTCCTCGGCCTACCAGCTGGCCCTGGAGATTATTGATAAGCGCTATCCCCCGGCGGATTATAATATCTACCCCTTTCATTTTACCGACGGCGATAATCTTCCCAGCGACAATGAGGCCTGCCTGGAGGCCGTGCAGCAGCTCTTGCCCAAAGTAAATCTCCTGGGCTACGGGGAAATTGTCAACCCTTATTACCGCACCAGCACCCTGATGAATGTCCTGAAACGCATCAAGGATGAACGCCTGGTGACAGTGGCCATCAAAGATAAAAGTGAGGTTTACCAGGCCCTGCGCCAATTTTTTGCTGGCTCAAAAGGGAGGGAGCCCGGTGAAACAAGAATATAAGGCCCTTGCCAGAGCCATCGAAGTCATTCACGACCAAGCCAGGCAATTTGGCCTGGACTTTTTTCCCATGCGTTTTGAACTCTGCCCGGCCGATGTAATCTATGCCTTTGGCGCCTATGGCATGCCCACCAGGTTTACCCACTGGACCTTTGGCAAGCATTTCTATAAAATGAAGCTCCAGTATGACTTCAACCTGAGCCGGATTTACGAATTGGTCATCAATTCCGACCCCTGCTATGCTTTTTTACTGGAGGGCAATGACCTGATCCAGAATAAACTGGTCATTGCCCACGTCTTCGCTCATAGCGATTTTTTTAAGAATAATATTCACTTTGCTCCTACTTCCCGCCACATGGTGGAAACCATGGCCGCCCATGCAGCAAAAATAAGAGAGTACGAGTTTAAATACGGCCGCCGGGAGGTAGAGATTTTCCTCGACGCCGCCCTGTCCATCCAGGAGCATATCGAGCCCCTGGCCATTTTTCCGGTAGCGGAAGAGGAGGGGGAAAAGGACACGGGGCATCACCACCCTCCGGAGACACCCTATGATGACCTGTGGGCCCTAGACGGCAAACCGAAGGAACAGCCCAGGGAACGTACCCGCAAAATACCCCCGCGGCCAACAAAGGATATGCTGGCCTTTATCATGAAACACAGCCCCGAGCTGGAGGACTGGCAGCGGGACATCCTGGCTATAGTCCGGGAAGAAATGCGGTATTTCTGGCCCCAGATGGAGACGAAAATCATAAATGAAGGCTGGGCCACCTACTGGCACGCCCGCATTATGCGGGAACTTGATTTAACAGAAGAAGAAACCATTGAATTTGCCCACCTCCATGCCAGCGTCACCCAGCCGGGTAAAATGCAGATCAACCCCTATTATGTGGGCAGCAAGATCTTTGAGGATATTGAAAAGCGCTGGGATAAACCCTCCCAGGAAGAAAGGGAACGCTACGGCCGCCAGGGTGGGGAGGGCCGGGCCAAGATTTTTGAAGTCCGCAGCTGTGAAAACGACATCTCTTTCCTGCGCAACTACCTGACCCGGGAACTGGTGGAAGAGCTGGATCTCTTTCTTTACCAGAAGGTAGGGTCGGAATGGGTAGTTGTGGAGAAGGACTGGGAAAAAGTGCGGGACGGCCTAGTCAGCCGCCTCACCAACTGCGGTTTTCCCTATATCGTTGTTGAGGATGGCGACTACCAGCGCCGGGGCGAGCTCTATCTCAAGCATTGCTATGAAGACCTGGAACTGGATGTCCCTTACCTGGAAAAGACCCTGCCCTACGTTTACCTGTTGTGGGGCCGGCCGGTCCACCTGGAAACCGTCATTGACGGCAAGAAGGCTGTTTTTAGTTATGACGGCAAGAAAAATAGCCGTCGCTGATTTCCAGGCAGGATTTCCTTTTTTAATGTGGAAATATCTTTAATTATGTACGGCTGGAGAAATAAATATTTTGCTCTCAGATTTCTTGTCACTGACTTCTAAGTATGGGGGGAGTATGGTTGTACTGGAACGAAAGATACGAGTGTATGCCGGAGGAAGAGTTAAGGGAACTCCAGCTGGAACGCCTCCAGGCAACGGTCAAAAGGGCCTTTTTCAACGTCCCCTTTTACCGCAAAGCTTTCCAGGCCATCGGCCTGGAACCGGGCGATATTAAAAGCCTGGATGATCTCCAGAAATTGCCCTTTACCACCAAACAGGATTTACGGGACAATTATCCCTTTGGCATGTTTGCCGTACCTATGAGCGAAGTGGTACGCATCCACTCTTCATCGGGTACGACCGGCAAGCCGACGGTGGTCGGTTATACCCGCCATGATATTGACGTCTGGGCCGAGCTCATGGCCCGGGCCCTGGTCTGCGGCGGGACAACCCGTCACGATATTATCCAGAACGCCTATGGTTACGGCCTCTTTACCGGCGGCTTGGGGATTCATTACGGCGCGGAGCGCCTGGGCGCGTCTGTTATCCCCATCTCCGGCGGCAATACCAAGCGCCAGGTAATGATCATGAAGGATTACGGCAGTACGGTTCTTACCTGTACTCCCTCCTATGCCCTGCACATTGCCGAGGTAATGGCTGAGATGGGCATCAGCCCGGAGGAATTAAAACTCCGGTGCGGTATTTTTGGTGCCGAACCTTGGTCGGAAAACATGCGCCAGGAGATCGAGAAGCGGCTGGGGATCAGCGCTGTTGATATCTACGGCCTGAGCGAAGTTATCGGTCCCGGCGTAGGTATTGAGTGCCAGGAGAAGAACGGCCTGCATGTTTTTGGCGATCACTTCCTGGTAGAAGTCATTGACCCGGTAACGGAGAAGCCGGTACCGCCGGGACAGCTGGGCGAGCTGGTCATTACGTCCCTCACGAAAGAGGCCCTGCCGGTCATTCGCTACCGGACGAGGGACATCACCACTCTAATCCCCGGGACGTGCTCCTGCGGCCGTACTTACGCCCGGGTGGCCCGCTTCACCGGCCGGACGGACGACATGCTCATTATCCGCGGGGTTAATATCTTCCCCTCCCAGGTGGAGAGCGTCCTCCTGGAAATGGGCGGTACCGAGCCCCATTACCTCCTCATTGTCGACCGCCAGGGAGCCCTGGACACCCTGGAGGTCAAGGTAGAGGTTTCGGATTCCCTTTTCTCCGATAAAGTCCGGGGCCTGGAAGAACTGGAAAAACGCCTGGTCAGTGAGCTGGAAAGCACCCTGGGCATCAGCGTGAAAGTTACCCTGGTGGAGCCTAAAACCATCGATCGCAGCGAAGGCAAGGCCGTCAGGGTAATTGACAAGCGGAAGATATGAGAGGGGCGAGACTATGAAAATCAAGCAGCTCTCGGTTTTCCTGGAGAACAAGTCGGGCCGGCTGGCAGCAGTAACGCGCCTGCTGGCCGGGCAGGGGATCAACATCCGCGCCCTGTCCATTGCCGACACTTCTGACTTTGGCATTTTACGCCTCATCGTCAACGATCCTGAACAGGCCTACCGCGCCCTGAAGGAAGCGGGTTTCACCGTCAGCCTCACCGAGGTCCTGGGGGTGGAAATGCCGGACCGGCCCGGGGGTTTGAGTAACATCCTTTCTATCCTTGAAGAAGCCGGCATCAACATCGAATACCTCTATGCCTTTATCGGTAAGGGCGATAACGGTGCCCTGGTGATTTTCCGCGTCGAAGAGCTGGATAAAGCTATTACGATTCTCCAGGATAAGGGAATTACTATTGTGGAGGGTGAAAGGATCTACCGCCTCTGAAGATCCCACCTCTCCCTCCCAGTATTATGAAGGAGATGAAACCAAGTGGCCACTGCACCTCAATGCAGGGAAGCCATCCTGACCATTAAGCCCTACGTACCTGGTAAACCCATTGAAGAAGTCCAGCGGGAACTGGGGGTTAAGGATGTAATTAAACTGGCATCTAATGAGAATCCCCTGGGCCCATCGCCGGATGCCGTCCAGGCTTTACAAGAGGCCAGCGAGAGGGTTTACCTGTACCCCGACGGGAACTGCTATTACTTGAAAAATGCCCTGGCGGAAAAACTGGGTGTTTCCCCGGAGAATCTCATTGTGGGTAATGGAACTGATGAGATAATAAAAATGCTGGCCGAGACTTACCTCAACCCCGGAGATGAAATAGTTGTCGCTGATCCTACTTTTTCCGAGTATGAGTTTGCCGCCCAGGTCATGGCCGGTCGGGCCATCAAGGTACCCTGCCGTAGTTTCCGTCACGACTTGAAGGCCATGGCCGCCAGGATAACGCCCCGGACACGGATGGTCTTCATCTGTAATCCCAACAACCCCACGGGGACCATTGTCGGCCAGATGGTCCTGGACAGCTTTTTAAAGGAAGTACCTCCTTCCGTCCTGGTGGTGCTGGATGAAGCCTATGCCGATTACGTAACGGCCGAGCACTATCCTGACAGCCTGGCCTATATCCGCCACGGACGGGCCAACGTCATTGTCCTGCGTACTTTTTCCAAAATTTACGGCTTGGCGGGCCTGCGCGTGGGATACGGCGTGGCTGTGCCGGAAATTATCAGGAACTTGAACCGGGTGCGGGAGCCCTTTAACGTCAATCTCTTAGCTCAGGCGGCGGCCATTGCTGCCCTCAAGGATGAGGCCCATTACAAGAAGAGCCGGGAAGTAAATATAGAAGGCAAACAGTACCTCTACGAACAGTTTGCAGCCCTGGGTCTGCAGTATGTTCCTACAGAGGCCAATTTCATCTTTGTCGACATCCAGCGGGACAGCCGCACCGTTTTCCAGGAGCTTTTAAAAAGAGGTGTGATTGTCCGTACCGGCGATATCTTTGGCTATGATACTTACCTGCGGGTGACCATAGGTACACCGCGGCAGAATGAACGCTTTATCAAAGCCTTACGGGAAGTTTTGGGTCGGGCGTAAAAATCAGGAATATATCCCTCCTTTCCTTGATATTTATGTTATAGCAGGATTGAAAGGAGGGATTTTTTTGCGGGCAAGAAAATACTTGGCAGTTGCAGTGAGTTTGTTGCTTGTAGTTGCTTTGGCGAGCGGGTGCGGTTTAATAGATAGGTTGACGGGTAAGTCCCGGTCCCAGGTCCAGATCCAGTTGCCGCCGCCGGAAACCAGCACGCCGGCAACCGGGGCCGAAGAAAAGAAAGAAAGCACCAAAACTACCCAGGTTGTCCTCTATTTCAGCGACCCCACCGGGAATTACCTGGTGGCCGAGCAACGTACCATCCCGCTGGTAGAGGGTATTGCCCGGGCAGCCATTGAGGAACTCATTAAAGGACCGGGGCCGGGTTCGCAGCTCCTGCCGACTATTCCCAAGGGGACGGTCCTGAAAGATATAAACATCCGCCCCGATGGCCTGTGCAGGGTAGATTTCAGTAAAGAACTGGTGGCCAACCACAGCGGTGGTTCCCTGGGGGAAAGTTTAACCGTCTATTCCATCGTCAATACCCTGACCCAGTTTCCCTCGGTCAAACAGGTCCAGTTCCTGGTGGACGGCCAATTTGTTAAAACTATTGCCGGACATGTCGATGTTTCGGCGGCTATAAGTCGCAATGAAAGCCTCATCAAAAAGGAAGCGCAGTAATTATTTGTCTAAAAATGACAAATATGAGGTGCCTTATCGGGGCACCATTTTTGTTTTTGCAACAAAAAATGGCGATGAAGGAAGGAAAGAATTGCGGCACAGCGAATAGTTATGGTAGCTGCAAAAATGAAAGGAGAAAGGAAGGGTGATGGACAAGCGCATACGTACGGGCCGGTGGGGTCTTTTATTGTTACTACTGGTGTTAATGTACATATTAACGCTGGGCTTAAAGGCCCTACCGGCCACAGCTGGCCCCGGTGTTACCCTCATCCTTAACGGTAACCGGGTTGACCCGGCGGTACCGCCTTATATTGACGACAACGGCCGCACCATGGTACCCTTGCGCTTCGTTATGGAGTATATGGGTGCGAGGGTGGATTGGGTAGAAAAAGAACAGGGTATTGTCGTTAACCGGGGGGCAACAATTTTAAAAATGTGGATTGGCAGCCGCCAGGCCTATGTAAATGGACAGGGCATCCTGCTTGATACCACGCCGGTATTAAAGGGTAATACGACCATGGTGCCGATCCGTTTCATCTCCCAGGCCTTTGGCGGCCAGGTGGACTGGAATGCTGCCTCTCAGACAGTCAGGATCACCCTGGGAACAGTCAAGGGCGCCAACCAGGTGCGCCTGACGGGCAGTTATGTTAATATCCGCTCCGGCCCAGGTCTGGATTACAGTATCATCGATGTCCTCCCCCGGGGGACGGTGCTAAGAAAGCTAGGGGAGATGCCCGACTGGTACAAAGTCCAGTTAAATGATGGCCGGCAGGGGTGGGTTGCAGCAGCCTATGCCCAACCGGTTTATGATAATAATCTGCCGGGGAACGGCGGGACGCCCGGTGAAAACCCGCCTACGGGCGGAACTCAGCCCTCGGACGAGACCACCTTGCCCGGCGACGACCAGCCGCCGACCGGACAACCCCTGGGCCTGGCGGTTATCGGCAGCCGGCCGGTAGCAATTTTGGCCGGTCCCAGCCCGGTGGAAAAGCAGGTGGGTACGGCCGCTGCCGGCAGTAAACTGCCCATCTGGCAGCAAAAGGGTGACTGGTGGCAGGTGGAAATGACTAACGGCCGGCGCGGCTGGCTGGCTAGAGCCCTGGCCTCCTTTGCGCCCTACGAACCGTCGGGAAGTGAGCCTGATGGCCGGACGCCCGGCCTCCAGATTACCGGGGTAACAGTAGCGCCCGCAGGTGATGCCATCCAGGTTACCGTTAAAGCCACTGAGGTTTTTAATTATAAAACTTCCCGCTGGGACAATCGCCTGATTGTTGATGTTCCTGGCGCCCTCCTGGCCGTATCGGAAGGGCAGAAAACAGTGGAAGTAAACCGGCCTCCCGTGGCCAGGGTGCGCCTGGGGCAGTTTACGGCGGATACCGTTCGCATCGTCTTTGACCTTAACGGAGCCGCACGGATGAACGCCCGGCCGGCTGCTGACAAAAGCGGGATGATCTTTCTTTTAGAAAAGTCTTCCCTTAAGGGCAGTAAGATTGTCATCGATCCCGGCCATGGCACCGATCCGGAAGGGCCCGACCCCGGGGCCATTGGCCCTACCGGGGTTAAAGAAAAGGACGTCAATCTGGCTATAGCCCAGAAACTTGCCAGCCTGCTCCGGAAGGCGGGGGCCAGCGTTTACCTTACCCGCAATGGCGAGAACTGTCCCTATACCCTGGCGGGCCGGGCCTATTTTGCCAATGATGTGGGTGCCGACCTTTTTATCAGCATCCATTCTAATGCTTCCTATAGCTCCGACGCTTCCGGCACATCCACCTATTTCTATGCCCCGCCGGGTACGCCTCTCGGGGAGCAGAGGGAAGAGCGCCGGCGTCTGGCTACCGCCATCCAGGCCGCCCTGGTGGCAGCCATCGAAAGGAAAGACCTCGGTGTCCTGGAAGCCAATTTCTCTGTCTTACGCAATACCAACATGCCCTCGGTGCTGGTAGAGACGGCTTTTATCTCCAACCCCACCGAGGAACAGCTCTTGAACAGCCCGGCTTTCCAAGCCAGAGTAGCGGAGGGCATTTTTAACGGGATCAGCACCTACTTTGCCGATAATTAATTTTACCGCCAGTTGGCCACGTAGAGGAGCCTGCAGTGACTTGCGGGCTCCCTGCTTCTTTGTTACAATGGGGGAGCAGCAACCTGGGGGAGGGATACCGGTGCTGGCCCTGGTAGGAGGATACTTTTTAATTTTTTTGGCCCGGGTAACCGACGTCAGCATGGCTACTTTGAGAATGCTCCTTTTAGTCAGGGGCAAACGCTTTTATGCTGCCGGTATCGGGTTCTTTGAAGTTTCCATCTTTGTGGTGACTTTAAAATATGTAGTTGACCGCTTAAACGATCCGGCGAGCCTTGTTTTTTACGCCATGGGCTTTGCCACAGGCAATATAGTCGGTAGTCTCATTGAAGAAAAGGTGGCCCTGGGGCAGGTGACGGCTCAAGTAATCACCCTCCACAACCCCCTGGAGCTGGCCGGCACTTTACGAGCTGCCGGCTTTGGCGTTACTGTAACCGAGGGGCAGGGCCGGGACGGTTGCCATCCCATTTTAAACCTTAGTTTTCCCCGCAGGCAGCTAAATGTCATCCAGCAAATGGTAAACAAGTGGGATCCGGAAGCTTTTGTGGTTGTCCATGAAGTAAGAACAACTTATGGTGGTTTTTGCCATTACCGGCGCAAAGGGAAATAGACATTAACGGTATACCTTTAAGCATATAATATGAGGTACTGCTCTTTAATATTAAGATAACGACCTCGATAAGGAGTTGAGGACGGTGCAGCCCGTCCAGCCAGTGGGGGTTTTTGATTCCGGAGTTGGGGGGTTGACGGTAGCCCGGGAGATTACCCGGCAGCTGCCGGCAGAGACCATTATTTACTATGGTGATACGGCCCACGTACCCTACGGTTCCCGGACTGTAGACGAGCTGATAGGTTTTGCCGATGCCATAGCCGGCTTTTTAATTGCAAAAGGAGCCAAGGCCATTGTTGATGCCTGCAACACTACTTCCGCTGTGGCCCTGCCTTACCTGCAAAAAAAATATCATGTCCCGATTATTGGGGTAATTGAGCCCGGAGTAATAGAGGCACTGCGGGCCACGCAAAATGGCCGCATTGGCGTCATCGCCACTGAAGCTACAGTGGCCAGCAATGCCCATCGGAAAGCCATCCTCGCCCGTTCCGGAAAAGTCCAGGTTTTTGTCCGGGCGTGCCCCAAACTGGTACCCCTGGTAGAGGCCGGGCTGGTTTCCGGTCCCGAGGTAGAGGTGGCAGTGGCGGAGTACGTGGAACCCCTGGTTGAGGCGGGAATTGATACCCTGATTCTGGGGTGTACCCATTATCCCTTTCTGGCTCCAGTTATCCAGGAGGTGGCCGGCCCGGGGGTAACTCTAATCGATCCGGCGGCAGCTACGGTACGGGAGTTAAAGGAGGTGTTGGCTGCGGGCGGCGGCCTAAGGGGCGCCCACTGCTCCCAGGCCCACAGTTTTTTTGTCAGCGGTGATGCCCAATTATTTAGTAATGTGGGGATGCAATTGGTCGGCTGGCCGGAGCTTAAAGGCACCAGAAAACTGAAACTGGATTAAGGAGTAGCGACCATGGCCTTGACCAGAGTAAAGGGGCGTAGTCCGCGGGAGTTACGCCCGGTGACGATAGAACGGCATTATCTTAAGTACGCCGAGGGTTCGGTGCTGATCAGCATAGGTGATACGCGGGTCATCTGTAGTGCCACCGTGGAGGAAAAAGTACCACCCTTTTTACGCAACAGCGGCAGGGGCTGGATTACGGCCGAATATGCCCTGCTGCCCCGGTCGACCCGGGAGCGGACTGTGCGGGAAGCGACCCGGGGCCGCCCCAGCGGCCGCACCCAGGAAATCCAGCGCCTGATCGGCCGGGCTTTACGCAGTGTCGTCGATACGGCGGTTTTAGGTGAAAGAACCATCTGGCTTGATTGCGACGTCCTCCAGGCCGACGGCGGTACCCGGACGGCAGCCATTACCGGCAGTTTCGTAGCCCTGGCCGACGCCCTGGCCGGGCTGGTGGCGGCCGGGACCATACCCCGGTTACCCCTTCAGGATTTCCTGGCGGCTATCAGTGTGGGGCTGGTCGATGGCGAACTGCTGCTGGACCTGGACTTTGAGGAAGATTCCCATGCCAGTATTGATATGAATGTAGTTATGACCGGTTCCGGGCAGCTGGTAGAGGTCCAGGGAACAGCGGAAAAACAACCCTTCAGCCGGGAAGAAATGGCTGCCATGCTCGACCTGGCCGGGGAAGGGATAGCGCGGTTGATTGCTATCCAGCGCCAGGTCCTGGGGCCCCTGGCGGACCAGGTGGGGACAGGCTATGAGTAGGATAGTTGTAGCTACGGGTAACGAAGGGAAAGCCAGGGAATTTCGGGAGCTCCTGCGGGGACTGAATGTTGCTGTGGCAACTTTAAGGGATTTTCCCGGGTTGGCCCTTCCCGAGGAAACGGGCAATACCTTTGCCGAAAATGCCATTCTAAAGGCGCGGATAGTGGCAGAAAGCACCGGGCTGCCATCCCTGGGGGACGATTCCGGCCTGGAAGTAGATTTCCTTAAAGGGGCGCCGGGGGTTTATTCCGCCCGCTTTGCCGGCGAACCATCTGATGACCGGCGAAATAACACTAAGCTGTTACAGCTTTTAGCCGGTGTACCTTGGGAAAAGCGTACGGCCCGTTTTCGCTGTGCCCTGGCCCTTGTTATTCCGGAAGGGGACATTTACCTGGCTGAAGGTACAGTGGAGGGCTTCATTGCTTATGAACCAAAAGGTGATTATGGTTTCGGGTATGACCCCCTGTTTTATTTGGCTGAATATGGTAAAACCCTCTCCGAACTTGGGGAGGAAATAAAAAACAACTTCAGCCACCGTGCCCGGGCCGTCCAGAACCTCTGGCCGGTTTTAAGCCGGCTGTGGCCGGGCGATAAAGCAGGGGGATAAAAGCTTTGACCGCAAGAGCCGGCTCAAGCACGCCCTGCAGGGCGCTAAGGGCCGATTATAATAAATATTGCCCCGCAGGGGAAAAATATTAATGAATTTGCCCGTTAGTGGCAAAAACTGTTTTTGACTTCAAGCATTTTTTACGGTATAATATGCTTTGCATGCGGGTGTAGCTCAATGGTAGAGCCCCAGCCTTCCAAGCTGGTTGCGTGGGTTCGATTCCCATCACCCGCTCCAGCAACAAGCGCCTGTAGCTCAGCTGGATAGAGCAGCGGCCTTCTAAGCCGCGGGCCGCAGGTTCGAACCCTGCCAGGCGCGCCAAAAAAGATAGGAAGATATGGTGGGTGTAGCTCAGTTGGTTAGAGCACCAGGTTGTGGCCCTGGGGGTCGTGGGTTCGAGTCCCATCTCCCACCCCATTTTTTTATCCATGCTGGGGCGTAGCCAAGCGGTAAGGCAACGGACTTTGGATCCGTCATTTCGTTGGTTCGAATCCAGCCGCCCCAGCCAGTATCTATGAGCCATTAGCTCAGTAGGTAGAGCACCTGACTTTTAATCAGGGTGTCCGGGGTTCGACTCCCCGATGGCTCACCATTTTTTTTGCGGGCGTGGCGGAACGGCAGACGCGCCAGACTTAGGATCTGGTGGGGTTCACCCGTGGAGGTTCAAGTCCTCTCGCCCGCACCAAACCTAATAAAATAAATTCAAGGCTTTCCGGGTTTAAAGCCCGGATTTTTTCTTTACCTATGCGCGATAGACTTGCGCGGTTTCGTTTTAGAGCCTTCAGGTAATGGCGGGGGTCCAGGTTCTTCCCCTTTGCCGCCAGGATTTGGGGTGAGTGGCATGGGCCGCCTAACTCATGGCAAACTCCAGGGGGATGTTGCCGGCAATAGTTAAGAACCTAGAAAAGATCAATGTTCCAGTTGTCTTTTTAGGGTGTTTATCTCTTCCAGATTCAGCCCCGTGGCCCTGATAATGGTGTTGACGTCGACGTTAAGCAGGAGTAAGTTTTTGGCTACTTCTAACTTTCCTTCTAACTTTCCTTGCAATAGAGTTTCTTGCTTCATTTCATCCAGAGCTATTTCCAGGTTGCTAATCATCTGTTCCACCTCCATGGGATTGTTGGCCTCCAGGATGGAGTCCACTTTTGCCTGTACGCCGGAAGGCATTTTAGGTTTGATAATGTGCTTCAGCCAGTTTTTGGAGGCGCATTACCAGCGTTTCCGGCCTGGCTTTTTGGTCCAGTAAAAATATGCTAGCGATTATATTGGCAGCTTTGACAAGGTCTTCTTCGCTGTAGCGATTGACATCAAACAGTATGTAACTAAAGTCCAGAATATACCCGGCAAACTCCTGGTAACTGCTTATCATTTCTTTGAAGGTGCTGGCTGCTGTCCAGTTGTTAGCCCCGTTGTAGAGCACCGCCGAGATGATGGGCGGCAGGCGGAAATTCTTGCTTTCCCGCTAGTTCTGCGGGTTGTTGTAGATTTCTCGCCAGATCTCGACCATATAGAGCAAAAGGCGGAAAGGTATCAGGTAGTCTACCGTTGACTGCAGCTCCAGCAGGATATAAAAGATGACGTTTTTATCCCTGGTCTTAAGCTTATAAACAATATCGGCTTCTTTCTCGCTGAAATCCTGGAGGACGTAGGACTTATTCACCAGGATAAGGTAGTCTGCGTCAATGGCCGCCACCCAGTCTTCCCGGACGAAGGTCTTCAGCAGTTCTAGGAATACCCTTTTGTCGGTCAGGAGCTGCCTGTAACCCTTGTCGTGGGGGTGGTGGGAAGACCGGGGCTTCCATTCATTTTCCGGCACAGGAACACCTTCTTCCAGATGTAATTATATCATATTTTTGGGACAGTGAGGGATGTCGCCTGGAAGATGGCTTTTTTCCTGAAACGATTTTTCAATTGGGCGTAAGGCCGGTCCAACCAGGCGTGTTTTTCGTGCCCAGCTTGAGCGTTAACTTAGTGGTGAAAGGCCACTGCAGGTGAGGCAGCACTCGTCTGCTAGCCAAGAGATCCCTGGCCGTTACCGACCTAGGGGAAAAGCTGGCCTGGCGGAGAGCCGGCGATCCGGTGAGTTTATTCTTGTACCACTATTGCACCACAGGTAGTACCTTCCAGCCCGTAATAGCGAGTGTTTGTCCCTGATAAGGTTTCTCTATCCACCTTTTACCGCTATCTGGCCCAGCCGGACCTGGCGGTATCTTCCGCGGCCGATGCCGGGGAAAAGGAAATCAAGTGCTTTGCCTACCAGTGAGCGAATGAGCTCTGGTAGGGGGATATCATGTACGGCCCTTACCTTATCGTCTTTATCGACGACGTCTCGCGCCTGATTACCGCGCCCAGTTCTTCTGGGAACAGAACTATACCGCTGTGCAGATAACCTTAGCTCTCTTCGTGCTTTGCCATATTGTATACCTCCCAGATTGCGATATAATATTTGCGTAAGGTTCAAATGAGAGCGTAAAACCCGAGAGGTTATTAGCGTAAAATGGAATAACTTCTTTTGAGGCTTAAACGCATCTCTTAATATGGGGTTTGGTAAAAAATCTAAGGCGGTTACCACCAAAGGAGCAATTACCATGGAAATAGGTTCTACCATCAGGCATTTCCGTGAAGAAAGGGGCTATACCCTGGACGACCTGGCGGGCAGGGCGGGGATTTCCCCCTCATATTTAAGTGAAATCGAAAGAGGTCATAAGCGCCCCTCCCTCAAAACCCTGGATAAAATTTGCACTGCCCTCAATATTCCCCGGGAAAACCTTATACCCGCCGAAAACAGTGTCGGTCTGGGAGATAAAATCCGGATGGTGCGCCAGGAAAAAGGTCTTTCCCTCAAGGACCTGAGCGCAAAAACAGGTATTTCTTTCACTTATTTAAGCGAAATTGAAAGGGGTGTCCTGCATCCCGCCGCCGATACTTTGAGTAAGATTGCGTCCGCCCTGGAAGTCCCCCTCTCCCTGCTGGTAAGCCATACAGAAAACTGGATCGGGAAAAAACTCAAAGATGTCCGCGAATCCCTAGGGCTTACCCAGAGCGCCCTGGCAGCCCAGGCCGGCCTCTCGCCGGCAATGATCGGGCAGATTGAAGCAGGAAAAGTGCAGCCCTCCCTTAATACTATAGAAAAAATAGCCAGAGCCCTGGGAATTTCCCCTTGCTACCTGCTTATAGCCCGTGACCAGCTGGAAGAAATGCTGGCTTCCATGGGCCCGGATTTAAGGGAACTGCTGCTGAACGAGAATGTGCAGGCAGTACTCAGGCAGATCTGTTATTTAAATGAAAAACAACTGCGCTTTCTCTTGAAATTTATAGAGGTATTTAAACAGGCCCAGCTGGAGTAATTTTTTTGCCTCTTTCTTCGCCGAAAATATTTTTTGCGAAGAAATCATAAAGCATGGGAGGAAATTTTTCTTTCCTGGCGAATATTATTTACTGGAGGTGGTTGTGATGGGATGGTAAAAGGTTAGTTTGCAAAAATAACAACTAGTTCAAGACCGGGTATAAACAAAATAGAAAGGAGAATTATCCATGGAACAACCCAAATTGTCCGTTATCCTTCTTTCAGGAGAACTGGAAAAGTTACAGGCAGGGTGCCTGGTAAGCTCAGTAGCTTCCATGTCGGGGATGGAAGTCAACGTTTTCGTAACTATGGAGGCATTAAAAGCTTTTCGTAAAGATGTAATCAATGCCAGGGAGTTTAAAACCGCCGGTGAGATAGGCCGGGAAATGCTCAATAAGAATGTCGACCTGTTCTACCAGCTACTAGAAAACGCGAAAGACATGGGTAACCTGAAGGTATACGGCTGCGCCATGGCCATGGATTTGATGGAGTGGAAGAAGGAAGACCTCATAGATATTTTTGATGACGTAATCGGCGTTACGGCATTCCTGGGTAAAGCAGCCGGCAGCCAGGTCATTGTAATGTAAGTTAGATTCTTGGAGGGATAACATGTCCGAAGTAAATATCACGAAAACTATTGACGCCCGGGGCTCTTATTGTCCAGGACCGTTGATGGAACTGGTAAAAGCGATTAAGCGCGGTCAAATAGGGGACGTATATGAATTGTTGTCCAGTGATAACGGTTCGGCCAAAGATGTGCCGGAATGGGTCAACAAAATGGGACACGAGCTTGTATACTGCCGGGAAGATGGAGATTTCTGGCGTATTGCTGTCAAGAAAACAAAATAGCTGCTGGCCGGATGTTAACGGCCGGAGGGGGCGCAGGTAAACTCAAAGTTTAATTCCCTGCGCCCGCCCTGCCGGGTCTTCACTAAAGCTTACTGCTTAAGGGAGTGTCGTACGTGACCAGGCGCATCATCATTGTCGGCGGTGGCGTGGCCGGTACCATGGTGGCCAACCGGCTGGCAAAATCTATGGAAACCGAAGTTTATAACGGCGAGCTGGAAATAGTATTGATTGGTGATACAGGCAAGCATATTTACCAGCCGGGCTTCCTGTTCATGGCCTTCAATGAAGGCTTCCTGGAGCAGTTTGCCAGGGAAGAGAAATACCTGCTGCATCCCAAAGTAAATTTCGTTATGGACGCAGCGCGCCATATCGATGTTGACAGGAAAAGGGTTATTACCGGCAAGCAGTCCTTTGACTACGACTTCCTGGTTATAGCCACGGGGTCGTACCCCGATATGGATTCAGTACCCGGCCTGGCGGCAGGTGGCCACACTTTCTATACCCCAGAAGGCGCGGAGAAACTACGGTATGAAATGCTGAATTTCCAAGGCGGCACCCTGCTGGTAACCATCGACGTGCCCCATAAGTGCCCGGTGGCACCCCTGGAGTTCATTTTTATGGCCGATGATTACTACCGGGAAGCCGGTATCCGTAACAAAGTGCAGTTAAAGTACACCTACCCCATCGGCCGCGTTCATTCCCTGGAGCCTGTTGCTAAATGGGCCGTAAAGGAATTCGAAAAGCGTGGTATTGAATATGAAACCTTTTTTAATCTGGAAAAGGTTGATCCCGAAAAGAGAATTGCTTACAACATGGACGGTTCCGAGCACCCCTATGATTTGCTGATTGCTATCCCGGCTCACCGGGGAGCTAGAGTAATTCAAGATTCCGGGCTGGGCGATGAAGACAGCTTTATCCCCACCGACCGTTATAGTTTAAAGATGGAAGGGCAGGATTGTGTCTATGTGATCGGCGATGCCACCGACCTGCCTGTCAGCAAAGCAGGATCAACCGCCCATTATGAAGCCGACGTAGTCGTGAAAAATTTAATCAGTGAATTAAAGGGATTGCCGGCCACCCATCGTTATAATGGCAAGGCGTTTTGTTTTATTGAAACCGGGTTAAATGAGGCCACGTATATCACCTTTAACTACAAGCAACCGCCGCAGCCGGTGCCGCCTTCAGAGATGCTGCACTGGTTCAAGCTCTCTTACAATGAAATGTACTGGCTGTCTGCCCGGGGGATTTTATAAGGGGGGAGTGAGGAAGGATGGCCCAACCTGCCAGGAAAATAATGGGAACTACCAGTACGGAGCCGGAACTATCCGGACGCTCGCGGGAAGTTTTGGATCTTATCAGTGCCGGTATGGATTCCCTGGAACCGCCTGTTATCCAGAATATGGTTGGCAATTTGGTCCGGCTTGGTGAAATGGCCGATGAATTCAACCGCCCGGAAATGCTGGATCTTTTCCGGGAGGTCGCCAGGGCCGGCAGCAACCTTCGCAGCTTAATCGCAGAAATAAGAGATCTGCAGGAGACGGGGACGATGACTACCTTGCTGGAGCTTGGGAGAGTGGTCCAGGCAATGAAAGATTCGTTAACAGCGGGAGTAGTCACAGGAGCTTTACAACAGATAGTTAATACCGTATTCATGATGGACCAGATTCAAACACTTAAGGGTGACAGGCTCATGACAGGTATGATCGCCGCTATGCAAGAAGCCGTTCAGGAGAATAAGGATAAATCCCCGCAAGGCGTATTGAGTCTGCTGCGGCAATTAAACAATCCGGAGGCCCGGAAAGGCCTTAGTATCTTCGCTTCTTTCCTGCAAAAGCTACCAGCGCATCTGGGTTCTACCAATTAGCATTTATGACAGGCTGCCGGCCGGGCAGCTTTTTTTGTTTTGCCTGCCAAAGTTGTTTGGGTTAATTTATGTTGATAACTACTTTACCATTTATTAACTAAGGTCTTGTCATGGCTGAGGGGATATAGCTGTACCAGTTCGGTCGGGTGAAAGTTAGCAGGAAGTTTAATTTGCTAAGCGGCGGCATAGCCGACCTTTACAGAACTGTGGCCGTGCAGGTAAAAGCAACGGCCACTTTTCGTTTTATTTTTTATGCCTATTAACAGGCCATAAAATAAAAATATTTTTCCGGTCAAGAAGGAATTTTGCCATCAATGGCGAATAAATAAAATAGACAGACACATCAGATCACAAAATAACAAAGTGATCTCATAGTAAGGAGCTGACCTTTGTGCGGGAGAACAAAGTAAAAAAAGCCCTGGCCGATGGCGAAGTAGTTATCGGCACCATGATCTCCGAGGTCAGGGGGCCGGGTATTATCACCATGCTGGCTACGGCCGGCTATGATTTCGTCTATATTGACATGGAACATTCCTCTTACAGCATCGAAACCGTGGCCGACATGATAGCCGTCTCCAAAGCCACAGATATCGTGACAATTGTCAGGACGCCGGGTTTGTCGCGGCTGGCCTTATCCCGGCCCCTCGATGCCGGGGCGGAGGGGCTTTTAATCCCCCAGGTAGAGAGCGAAGAAGAAGTAAAGAAAATTGTTGAGTACACCAAGTATTACCCCCTGGGGGAGCGCGGTATGGCCCTGCGGCGCGCCCATTCCAACTTTGCCCCGGTGAAAACGGCCGACTATATTAAGCTGGCCAATGAACAAACTTTAATAGTCATCCAGATTGAAAGCGAGACGGCCATCCGCGACCTGGAAAAGCTCGTAAGTGTACAAGGAGTGGATGCGGCCTTTATCGGGCCTGCTGATCTTACCCAGTCCTACGGCATACCGGGCCAGACAGGAGACCCGCGGATTACCGCCGCCCTTGAACGTTTTATCCGCGTTTGCAATGATCACGGCGTAGCGCCGGGCATTCACGTCTATGACATGGATAGCGCTAAAAGGTGGATCGACGCTGGTATGAGGCTGATAGCCTACTCCAACGATATCAGCATGATCGTGGATACAGGCCGCAGGTATACTGCCGAATTAAAAGAATATGTAGCCTCAAAGTGCTAGTTACGATGCTAAATTATGGGGGTAAATGCAATGGCAAAATTTGTACCCAGGGGCATTATCCCGGCCATGGCCACACCCACCGACGAATGGGGCAATATTAATGAGAGCGCGCTGCGCAAGCTGGTCAATCATTTAATTGAGGGCGGGGTACACGGCCTTTTCCCGGTAGGCAGCCAGGGCGAGTTTTTTGCCCTGACATTTGAGCAAAAGAAAAAAGTGATTGAGATAGTCATTGACGAAACCCGGGGCCGCGTTCCTGTTTACGCCGGCACGGCGGCTCTGACAACGAAGGAAGCCATAGAAACTACTAAAATGGCCCGCGACCTGGGTGTTGATGCCGTATCCATCCTGACGCCCTTTTTCACCAACCTGAGCCAGAAGGAGGTTATCGGGTTTTACCTGGACATAGCCCGGGCCGTCCCCGACCTGCCGGTATTGCTTTACTCCAATCCGGGCAGGACCAAGGTGCCTATTGCGGTAGAAACCGTCAAAGAGCTGGCTGCAGTAGACAACATTGTCGGCATCAAGGACTCCAGCGGCGACATGACCCTTACGGCCGAATACATCAGGGTCACGCGGGATATGGATTTTTCTGTCCTGGCCGGCCGGGACACCCTGATCTATGCCACCCTCTGCTACGGCGGCACAGGCTCCATTACGGCTACGGCCAACGTGGAACCCCGCATAGCAGTAGAAATTTATGAAGCCTTTATGGCCGGCGATCACCGGCGCGCCCTGGAGGCCCAGTACCGCCTGGCACCGCTGCGCCTGGCCTTTGAACTGGGCACCTTTCCCGTGGTAATCAAGGAAGCCTTGAATATGATCGGCATCGACGCGGGTAAGGCCATCCGGCCCGTTGGTCCCCTGACGGAAGAAAACCGGGCTCGCCTGCGGCAGGTCTTGCAGGATATGGGCGTAGTTAAAGCATAGGGTGGTGCGGGAAGTCAAATGAAGAAGAAAGTCTTGATCGTCCAGCCGATCCACGAAAGCGGCCTGAAGGTGTTTGACGACCGGTTCGAGGTGCGGGTTGCTCCCGACCCGTCGGTAGAAACAGTTAAACGTGAGATCAAAGGTGTGGAAGGCGTTATCGTGCGCACGGCGCCTTTCACCCGGGAAATAATTGCGGCTGCCGACAGCTTGAAAGTCATTGCCCGCCATGGTGTGGGCGTGGATAACATTGATCTTCGGGCGGCTACGGAAAGGGGTATCCTGGTACTCAATACGCCGGATGCCAATGCCGTTTCCGTTGCCGAGCATACCCTTACCGCCATAGGTGCCCTGGCCAAGAGGGTGCTCCCTATGGACCGGGCCACCCGCCGGGGCGACTGGGAAGCCAGGAATGAATACAAGGCCGTGGACCTGGACGGCAAGGTGCTGGGTCTGATAGGTATGGGCAGGATCGGGAGCATGGTGGCCAGGAAGGCTGCCGCCGCCTTTAACATGGAGGTAATCGCGTACGACCCTTATGTGCGGCCCGAAGTGGCGGCGAAAAATGGAGTTGTATTATATGAAGATTTGGACCGCATCTTCCGGGAAGCCGATGTTATATCCATTCACACTCCCCTCACGGCTGAGACCAGGGGCCTGGTAAATGAGGCCAGGCTGGCCCTGATGAAATCTTCGGCTTTCCTGGTGAACTTCTCCCGCGGTGGCGTGGTGGACGAGGAGGCTCTGTATCGCGCTCTTAAAGATGGAGTTATTGCCGGCGCCGCCCTGGATGTTTTCGAGGAAGAGCCCCCCTCACGAAATCATCCGTTATTTGAGCTCGATAATGTGCTGCTTTCTCCCCATAGCGCGGCCCTGACTCAGGAATGCGTGGTCAGGATGGCCACCGGCGCGGCCCGGGGGGTAGTAGATGTACTTACTGGTAAAAGGCCACAATTTGTGGTTAACACGGAAGTTTTAAAGCAATAGTAGTAAAACATTTACCTGCTAAGCAAAGGGCCTTAAGGGGGTTGCTTGCAGGACAAAATAGGACGTGGCGGGTCGACTGCAAGGGGGAATTTATTAGTGGCCAGGTATTCCGTCCCCAATGGTAAAAAAATGGTGGAATTTGAGATACCGGATGGAGTAGATGTGACCGTCGTTGAGTCCCGGAAACTTCCCGTCCTTCCCGACGCGGAACGGGCGATAAGGGAGGCTGTCGCCAACCCTATTGGCAGCCGGCGTCTGCGGGCTATGGTGCAACCGGGGCAGAAGGTGGCTATAATCGTTACCGATATTACCCGGAAACTACCGGAGGACATTATCCTGTCGGTTTTAATAGAGGAACTGCTGGCCGGCGGTATCTGCGTGAATGATATTACCGTAGTGGTGGCTACCGGGACCCACAGGCCCAATAGCCGCAAAGAGTTAGTTGATATGTTTGGTGAGGAAAACGTCACCCGCCTGCGCTTCGTCAACCACAACGCCTGGGATAAAGAAGGACTGGTTTATTTAGGCAAATCTCAAAGAGGCATACCGCTGGTAGTCAATAAATATGTGGCGGCAGCAGATATTAAAATCTCCACCGGGGTTATCGAGACCCACCTCCTGGCCGGCTACAGCGGCGGCGTAAAAAGCGTGGCTGTCGGGGTAGCGGGGGCGGAGACTATAGCAGCGACCCACAATTACCAGGTGATGGCAGAAACACGGCTGGGGGTGATTGAGGGTAACACCTTCCGGGATTTCTTGACCGAGGCCGCTATGGCTATAGGCCTGGACTTTATCGTCAACGTAGTCCAGACCGGCAATAAAGAATTGGTCCGGGTGGTGGCCGGGCACCCGGTGGCGGCTTTCCTGGAAGGCGTCAAGACGGCGCGGGCCATGTATGAGGTGGAGATTGATCATCAGGCGGATATTGTCATTGCCGGCGTAGGTTACCCCAAAAACCGCGACCTTTACCAGGCTACCAGGGCGGCCAACACCTCTATCTTCGGTCCCCGGCCGGTGGTGAAAAAAGGCGGGGTAATCATTATTCCGGCCAGCTGCGAAGACGGCTTCGGCCACCCCGGCTACGTAGACTGGATGGCCGCGTCCGGTGGGCCCGACGACATTATTGAACATGCCGCGAAGGAGGGTTTTGCCCCCGGGGATCAAAAAGCACTAATTTTGGCTTGGATTCTAAAACAGGCGCGGGTGGTTGTGACCGATTGTGAAATTCCTGCAGGAGAATTAAAAAAGGTATATTTAGAAGCCATGCCTACTTTGCAGGAGGCAGTGAACAGGGAAATTGCGGGTAGAACCGGTGTGAGGGTAATTATAATCCCGGATGCCCTTCTTACTTTGCCCATTTTGCGAAAACAGCAACACTTATAATTTTATCTAGCCGGGGGTGGTGGCGGTGAAGAAACATATAAGGACGACGGGCGTCTTTTTAATCATCGTTGGCGTGGCTATAATGGTCGACTCTGTTATGGTGCTTAAACTTGGAAATTATCATAATCCGGATTCTGGCTTTTTGCCCTTTTGGTACAGTTTACTGATGGTAATATTCAGCCTGGTGCTGGTAATCAGTAATTTGGGTGCTGATGACCGGCCGCAACCTTTTTGGGAATCCCTGCAATGGGTAAATCCCTTAATAGCTGTCATAATTATAGGATTATACGGTTTTATTATGGAAAAATTAGGATATTTACTCGCTACTTTTATATTTCTTCTGGTATGGGAAAAGCTTTTGGAGCATGAAAAATGGTTGAAAACATTAGTTATTTCCGTCTTCGGGACCATTTCATTATATTTAATTTTTGAGCATATGCTGGGAGTCCCGCTTCCGGCAGGCATTTTCGCTCTATAGGGGGGCAAGTAATGGGTATTTTTGAAGGTCTTTTTAACGGATTTTCCATTGCCCTGCAGGGCTACAACCTTTTATTTGCCTTTATAGGCTGCTTGCTCGGCACGGCCATCGGTGTCCTTCCCGGCCTCGGCCCGGCGGCTACAATATCACTACTCTTACCGGTAGTTTATAAAATGAGTTCACCGGCGACATCAATAATTTTTTTGGCCGGAATTTATTACGGTTCGATGTACGGCGGGTCGACGACTTCGATTCTCCTTAACTTGCCGGGTGAGGCGGCATCGGTAGTTACCGCGATAGATGGCTATAAAATGGCTTTGAAAGGTCGGGCAGGAGCGGCGTTGGGAATTGCCGCCATTGGCTCTTTTATCGCCGGCACTATCGGGGTGATTGGTTTGAGCATAGTCGCCCCTCCCCTGGCCGAATTTGCCCTGCGCTTTGGGCCCCCGGAGTACTTTGCCCTCACCCTTGTGGGGCTTTTGCTGGCGGTATTTCTTTCGGGATCGTCCATAGTAAAGGGGCTTATTGCCTTACTCATCGGCCTTTTGCTGGCGAGCGTCGGTCTTGATCCCATTACCGGTAAGGTCCGTTTTACCGGTGGAATTATAGGCCTTCAAGGCGGTTTTGATTTTGTAACTCTGGCCATGGGGGTATTCGGCATCGGTGAGATTTTATATAGCCTCGAACAAAACATTAAAGGTGAGATTGTAACTACAAAAATCGGCAAAGTTTTTCCTACCATAAAAGATTTCATAGAAGCGAAATGGGCGATTATTCGCGGTTCGTTAATCGGCTTTTTCGTTGGCATCCTTCCCGGCGGCGGGGCCGTAATTGCTTCCTTGGCGTCCTACGCCGTGGAAAAGAGGTGCTCCAAGAAAGCGGAAGAATTCGGACATGGGGCCATATGCGGCGTTGCTGGCCCGGAATCGGCGAACAATGCCGCCTCCAGTGCCTCTTTTATACCTCTCCTTACGTTGGGTATCCCCGGTAATGCCTCTATCGCCATGATTTTTGCAGCGCTGATGATCCAGGGGGTAACACCCGGACCTTTCCTTGTAAAAGAGCACGCCGATGTCTTTTGGGGAGTTATCGCTTCGATGTATATAGGCAATCTGATGTTGTTGGCCCTCAATCTACCCCTTGTGGGTCTCTGGGTTCAACTTTTGAAGGTTCCTTTTGGGATTCTGGCACCGGCGGTGGTATTGTTCACCTGTGTAGGCGTCTACAGCATCGCCAACGATACCTTCAATATATATGCCTTACTGTTCTTCGGCCTCCTGGGCTATTTTATGCGCAAACTTGATTTTGAGCCGGGTCCGTTACCTTTAGCCTTCGTACTTGCCCCCATAATTGAGAATTCTTTAAGGCAGTCTCTTTTGATGTCGGGCGGCAGTATGGCCATCTTTTTTACCCGGCCAATAGCGGCCACTCATTATCTGTGTGCCAGGCAACTCCCAGTTTAAATCAATGAAGGAGCTTATTGATTGGGCTAAAACTAGTAATCAGCCCGTCACCGCCAGCGTATCGACGGCTACGGGCAACGTCAATATCACCATGCGCGGGATCGGCAAAGTTACTGGCATTAACATCGTTCCCATACCCCATCAGGGTGGCGCCCAAGCCATTACCGACCTGATCGGCGGGCATGCCATCGTGGGCGGCGGTTCCGGCAACGAAGTGGCGCCCCATATTCAGGCCGGCAGGCTGCGTCCTCTGGCTGTAGATCTACCGGAGCGCGATCCCGCCTTCCCGGATGTACCGACTTTAAAAGAGCAGGGCATTAATTTCTACAGCTGGGGATCGGTTAAAGGTATTGCCGCTCCGGCCGGAACTCCTAAAGAAGTGGTTGATTATCTAGCCGACGTACTGAAAAAGGTAAGCGAAGATCCCGAGTTTAAAGAGTCAATGAAGAATCTCCATCAGCCCATCCTTTATATGGGTCCCGAAGAATTTCAGAAATTCTTCAAAGAGGCCTATGACTATTTCGGCAAGCTGATTAAAGACCTGAATATAACATTGCAATAAAAGGTTGTAACCCTTCCTTTCCCGTAGATAGCTTTACTTTTTGAAAGGAGATATTTCCATGAAGCCCATGTCCTCCCGAGAAAGATTCCTTACTGCATTGAAAAAACAGCAGCCCGACCGGGTGCCGTGGTTTGAGAGTTACGTCCACCGAGGTCTCGCCGACAGGATTGTCGGGCGCAAGACCGATTTGCCGCCGGGCTGGCGTACCCCACCGGACTTATATAAAATTCTCTGCCTTGATACCATAACGTATAACTTCAGGCCCCCCTTTTATGCCATCATGGAGAAGAACGGCGACGTAGAACAATTGAAGGAAGGCCTGCTCAAGACCAGGGACGACTTAAAGGCTTTAAAGGAGTTTCTACCCGATCCTGAGAATCCGGATTTTTACAGGGGCGCCGAAGAACTTTTATCCTTTGCCCGGCAAAACGGCCTGGCGGCCATTGCTGGTATCAGGGTGGGGTTGAGCAACACGTACAACAGCATGGGGTATGAAAACTTCTCCTACGCCCTTTATGACGACCCCGGTTTTATTGAAGAAAGTATGGAATTGATCGGCGAGTGGTGTATTAAGGTTATTGAGCGGGTAAATGATTTAGGTTTCGATGCAGCCTATATTTCCGAGGACATAGCTTTTAAATGGGGACCGATGTTTTCTCCGGAACACTTCCGGAAATATATGCTGCCCCATATGAAAAAGGTAGTTGATCACATAGCTATTCCCAGGATATACCATACTGATGGCAATCCCCTGCCCATGCTTAAAGATCTGGTGGAAGAGCTAAACATCTGCGCCATTGCCAATCTAGAGCATGGTGCCGTTGATATTTTCCAGGTGAAGGAAGAATGGGGAGATAAGCTCTGCCTCATTGGCAACATGGACCTGCATTATACCTTAACAATGGGTACTCCCGAAGAGACGGTATTAGAGGCCAAAGAGAAGCTCGAAAAGGTGGGCAAGGGAGGGGGCTATATTATTTCCAGTTCTAATGGCTTGACAGAATACTGCAAGGCGGAAAATATATTAGCTTTAAACGGAGCAATACTGCGGTACGGTGTTTATTTTGAATAGCTAACTTCCCTACCAGGGTTTTTTATACCCGTTTGGTTCCTGGTTTTCAGTGAAAGGGGGGGTTAAGCAAATGTCGTAAAGAACCATATCAAATGGACGAGATATAATCTAAAAGGAGGCGTTAAAAATATGCCAAAATTCGCCGCCAACTTAACCATGCTGTTTACCGAAGTGCCTTTCCTGGAGCGCTTTCAGGCCGCGCGGGAAGCGGGTTTCAAAGCGGTGGAGTTTCTTTTCCCGTATGAATACAGCATGGACGCGATAAAGGGCGCGGTAGAAGAAAACAATCTCCAGGTGGTGCTTTTTAACCTACCTGCCGGCGACTGGGCGGCGGGTGAGCGCGGCATTGCCGCCAACCCGCAGCGGAGGGAAGAATTCCGTGAAGGAGTTAAGCAGGCAGTGGCCTGGGCCCGCGCCCTGGGCGTGCCGCGGTTGAACTGCCTGGCCGGCAAGAGGTTAGACGCCTTCACTTTTGAAGAGCAGTGGCAGGCGCTGGTGGACAACGTCCGCTATGCGGCTGGAGTTCTGGGAGAACATGGCTTAAACCTCATGGTGGAACCCTTAAACCATTACGACGTACCGGGTTTCTTACTTAACACGACCGGACAGGTTTTGCAACTGCTTGCCGAGGTTGATATGCCCAACGTTTATTTACAGTACGACATTTATCATGCCCAGAAAGTAGAAGGAAATCTGACGGCTATCCTGCGCGAGCATCTGCCAAAGATCGGCCACATCCAGATCGCCGACAACCCCGGCCGGCACCAGCCGGGAACGGGCGAGATTAATTATCCTTTCTTGTTGCGGGAGCTGGACAACGTCGGTTATAAGGGTTATGTGTCTCTGGAATACATTCCGGTACCGGACACTCGCCGGTCTTTAGACTGGGTGGCAGCGTACGGGTACAGGCTAGATTAATTTGGGGAGTGCGTTAGCCCCGATAAAAGGAGTATGCCGCTTGGGCGGCACATTAAAACCAGGTAAAAATTTTGGCGAAAGGGGTAAAAAGAAAAAGATGAGTAAAATTGGCTTCATAGGACTGGGCATCATGGGCAAGCCCATGAGTAAAAACCTGCTGAAGGCTGGCTATGAGCTGGTCGTATATGATATTATTAAAGAAGCAGTAGACGATGTAGTGGCCGCCGGCGCGGAACCGGCCGGTTCCTGCCGGGAGGTGGGCGAACGCTGCGATAAGTTTATCACCATGCTGCCCAATTCCCCCCACGTGAGGGAGGCTGTCCTGGGGCCGAATGGTTTGCTTGAGGGTGCCCGGCCTGGTTCAATCCTTATTGATATGAGCTCCATTGACCCTATGGTTAGCAGGGAAATAGCCGGGAAGCTGGCTGAAAAGGGCGTGCGTATGCTGGATGCGCCGGTGAGCGGCGGCGAACCCAAGGCCATCGACGGAACTTTGTCGATAATGGTCGGAGGCAAACAGGAAGACTTTGATGAATGTTATAATATATTAAAGGCCATGGGATCTTCCGTGGTCCGCGTCGGTGACATCGGCGCCGGCAATGTGACCAAACTGGCGAACCAAATTATTGTCGCCCTGAACATTGCCGCCATGTCCGAGGCCCTGGTCCTGGCCACCAAAGCCGGCGTTGACCCGGAACTGGTCTACCAGGCCATCCGCGGCGGCCTGGCCGGGAGTACGGTCCTGGACGCCAAGGCGCCCCTGGTGCTGGCCGGTCAGTTTAAGCCCGGTTTCCGGATTAACTTGCATATTAAAGACCTGGCCAATGCCATGGCTGCCGGGCATGAGGTGGGAGTTCCCCTGCCGCTCACCTCTGTTGTTATGGAAATTCTGCAAGCCTTAAAGGTTGATGGCTTGGGTGACGCCGACCACGGAGCCATCATTCGCTTTTACGAAAAACTGGCACAAGTTGAGGCAAGAAAGCATTAGTGGTCCCCCTTTGCGAGGTCCAGGCTGCCTGTAAGCCGCCTGGACCTTTATGCCAAAAACTTGAAAGGGCATGATGTGGAGAATGATCCGAACTTGAGCGGTGCCAGAGGGGCAATAGGACAGCGAGGTCTTAGTGGAAACATTTTGGTATAGGTGCGTGAATAACCATGAAAGACGGGCTAATCATCCGCAAGAAGAAAATGTATGAAGAAGTGGTGGAGCGCATTACCCGGTTGATTAAGAGCGGGGAGTATAAAGTGGGGGACCGCTTGCCGCCCGTTCAAGAATTGAGCGAAATGTTCGGTGTCGGTACCCCCACTTTAAGGGAAGGCCTCTCTGTCCTGGCCTCCAGCGGCATCCTGGAGATAAGGCACGGTAATGGCATTTATGTCAAGCGCTTTCCCTTGGAACCAGAGGACCTGATGGCCAAATTAAACGAGGTAGAATACCAGCAGTTGCTCTCCTGGGTTGAGTTTCGTCGGGCGCTGGAAGCCGAGGCTGCTGCCCTGGCCGCCGAAAGGAGCGACGAGGCGGATTTAGAGGCCATGGAAGCGGCAGAAATAAGGCTGGAAGAGGAGATAACCAGGGGAGAAATCACCATCGAACCTGACTACCAGTTTCACAACAGCATAGCTTTAGCCACCAAGAATCCTATATTTATCCAGACTTCTACCACTATAGAGCATATTATTCGGCAGTATTTTCATTTGAGTTTACGCTACGGCAGGACCTTGCCCTGGCACCGGGAATTGGTGGTGACTGAACACCGGAAAATATTGGAGAACATCCGCAAGAGACGACCGCGAGAAGCGCGCAATGCCATGCTGGAGCACCTCGACAACGTCTCCGGACGGGTGAAGCTTTTGGAGAGCCTGGCCGGGGGTAAGCAAATTGATGATCGTTAAGAAAAAGTGTGTTACTTAATCAAACCGGAGTTTAAATTTAATTCATTTTTAAAGAGGGCTTAATACAATTATAACCCTGGCGTGCTATTATAAAAGCGAGCAAAGCCCTCTGACCTCCTTTTTAATATATACCCTACCACACCCGGATTGCCCGGGTTGTTTTTTTATTGCCCCAAAAAGTGGTATATTTTGCAGGAAAAAAAGCATTAATGTCGAATAGCGTAAAGGGTTACCGCTAAAGGCAAACCCCACCGAAAGGGGGGGACGCAAAGCCATGGGTCTAAGGCTTTTACGAGCTAAGATCGCCAGGCTGCCGGTACTTTGATGCTGCTGCAATTTTTAAGCATGAAGACAGGGGCGGCCTTTGGCGATGAGGCTGTCCTTTATTTTTTATTATTTATGACGGTTGCTGCGCGCATGTGATCATTGCCGGGAAGGGGTAAAATTAATGAATAAAACCATAGGGTTATTGTCCGATGGCCTGCCGGGATAAACTCGTTAACCAGGAAGTACTGGAAGCCCTCCTGGACGATTACCTGCGCCGTAAGACTTTGCCGGCAACCTATAAAAACTATCTTTTGAGGTTAATCGAAGGCCAGGTTAACATACTCGTTCACAATCTTTTACAAATGGTTGATGGCGAGGGCGTTAATGAACCTGGCCGCTGCGTTAAATTGTCACAGCCCGGTGGGCAGAAAACTTGACAGAACCGGAGCTATCTGTTAATATATCGCTACGGAAAGCGTGGTAGTGCCTGAATAACGGGCGGAAGTAGCTCAGCGGTAGAGCATCGCCTTGCCAAGGCGAGGGTCGCGGGTTCAAATCCCGTCTTCCGCTCCATATTTTTGGCTTGGGGGGGACCTCGGATCGGGTTTTTACCTGTCCGAGGTGTTATTCTACTAGCTTGTTTTTTAGTAGGCGCGGCAGGAAAAGGTAGACAAAGCGGCGAAATAAAATTGCTGATAGTATTTTATGCTAAATGGATGGTCATAATGAATGGCGTCCAGTAGTCGGGAGCAGGGAGGAGCAAGTAGGTAATGAAGGCTACCGTCGAGAAGTTAGATAAGCATCAGGTACTTCTGGAAATTGAAGTTGAAGCACCCAGGGTACAGAAAGCCCTGGATCAAGCTTACCGCCGCCTGGTAAAGCGGGTAAACATCCCGGGTTTCAGGAAAGGCAAGGCACCGCGTTTTATCCTGGAACGGTATATCGGCAAAGAGCCTATCTATAATGAGGCGGTAGAAATTGTTATTCCACCGGCCTATAAAGAAGCAGTAGCCGAGCACCAGCTGGAACCCATCGATCACCCTGAAGTGGAAATAGTCAAGGTGGAAGAGGGCGAGCCTTTAATCTTCAAGGCCAGAGTAGAAGTCAAGCCGGAAGTCCACCTCGGCACCTACAAAGGCTTGGAAGTGGAACGGCCGGAAGTAAAAGTTAGCGAGGAGGATATCGACGCCTATCTGAAAAGCTTACAGGAGCGTTATGCTACCATCAAGAACATCGAAGATGAACCGGCGGCAGCGGGGGATATTGTCGTCATTGATTTTAAAGGGACGGTAGAAGGCCAGCCTTATCCAGGTTTAGAAGGAAATAATTATCATCTGGAATTGGGGTCGGGTACCTTTGTCCCCGGCTTTGAGGAACAACTGGTAGGTGCCCGTCTAAACGAGGAACGTACCGTTACCGTTACCTTCCCTGCCGACTACCACAAAGAAGACCTGGCGGGCAAGGAAGCCGTCTTCCAGGTTGCCATCCGGGGCATTAAACGAAAAGAGCTGGCCCCTCTGGATGATGAATTTGCCAAAGACGTCAGCGAGTGCGAGACTCTAGCCGAACTGCGCCAGGATATCCGCCGCCGGCTGGAAGAGAGACAGCGGCAAGAGATTGACGCTGCCGTAAGGCAAGCTGTAGTGGCCAAGGCCGTAGCGGCAGCCACGGTGGATTTACCGGAAATCATGGTTAAACGGCGGATCGAATCCCGGCTCAGGGAACTGGAACGCAACCTGCATGCCAGGAAAATAACCCTGGGGGAGTTCTTAAATAATACTGGTAAGACTATGGATGATTTAGAGAAAGAATTCCAGCCCGGGGCGGAAAGGGATGTAAAGACCGAACTGGTGCTGGAAGCCATTGCCAAGGCCGAAAATATTGCGGCCACGGAAGAAGACATTGAGGCGGAAATTGAGAAGATGGCCAGGATCTTCCGCCAGGATGCAGCCGAAGTACGGAAGAATCTGGGCGACTTGTCCCTCCTGAAATACGATATAATGATTAAAAAGACCATCGATTTTCTGGTCGAGCACAGTGTGGCCGTACCTCCCCGGGAAGGCGGAGAAGGGGAGACAGGAGAAACTGCTGCGACGGAAGGCTAAAAGGAGTAGAAGCGGTTGTGGAAGGAATTTTTACCATGGAGGTGGGGTAAGGAGTGTCAATCCTGGTACCGGTAGTAGTTGAGCAGACCAACAGGGGCGAGCGGGCCTACGACATTTATTCCCGCTTGCTGAAAGACCGGATTATCTTCCTGGGAAGCGCCATTGACGATCATGTAGCCAATCTGGTGATTGCCCAGATGCTATTCCTGGAGGCAGAAGATCCCGATAAAGATATCCACCTGTATATCAACAGTCCTGGTGGTTCCATCTCAGCCGGGATGGCTATCTTTGATACCATGCAGTATATCCGGCCCGATGTTTCCACCATCTGTGTCGGCCTGGCAGCCAGCATGGGCGCTTTTCTCCTGGCTGCCGGTGCTAAAGGCAAGCGTTTTGCCCTGCCCCACAGTGAAATTATGATTCACCAGCCCATGGGTGGCACCCAGGGGCAGGCGGTGGATATCGAGATTCATGCCAGGCGTATCCTGGCCATCCGGGATACATTAAACCGTATTTTAAGCGATATCACCGGTAAACCGGTGGAACAGATTGCCAGGGACACCGACCGCGATCATTTCATGACCGCCCAGGAAGCGAAGGAGTACGGTTTAATTGATGAGGTGATCACCAAGCGCGAGTTGCCCGGTAAATAGGGACAGCGAGGTGAACTAAAACCATGTATAAATACACGGACGATAAGGGCCAGCTGAAGTGTTCTTTTTGTGGTAAACTTCAGGACCAAGTCAAAAAGCTGGTCGCCGGTCCTGGCGTCTATATCTGCGACGAATGTATTGAGCTGTGCAATGAGATAATCGAAGAAGAACTGAGCGAGGATCTGAACCTGGAAATGGGCGAACTGCCCAAACCCAAAGAGATCCGGGAAATCCTCGACCAGTATGTCATCGGCCAGGATAAAGCCAAGAAAGCCATGGCGGTAGCCGTTTACAACCACTACAAGCGCATCAACCTGGGCATGAAGATGGATGACGTCGAGCTCCAGAAGAGTAACATCATCATGCTCGGGCCCACCGGCAGCGGTAAAACACTCCTGGCTCAGACCCTGGCCAAGATCCTGAATGTACCCTTTGCCATTGCCGACGCCACTTCCCTTACGGAAGCCGGTTATGTAGGCGAGGATGTGGAGAACATCCTGTTAAAGCTAATTCAGGCGGCCGACTACGATGTGGAGAAGGCGGAAAAGGGTATCGTCTATATCGATGAAATAGATAAAATCGCCCGCAAGTCGGAAAATCCGTCCATTACCCGGGACGTATCGGGCGAAGGTGTCCAGCAGGCCCTCCTCAAAATCCTGGAAGGGACCATTGCCAGTGTACCTCCCCAGGGAGGGCGCAAGCATCCCCATCAAGAATTCATCCAGCTGGATACCACCAATATCCTCTTCATCTGCGGCGGCGCCTTCGACGGCCTGGATAAGATCATCAAAAACCGCATCTCCCAGAAGACCATGGGCTTTGGTGCCGAAATTCACGGTAAAAAAGACATCCAGGTAGGCGATATCTTAAAGCAGGTCCAGCCGGTCGACCTATTGAAGTACGGTTTGATCCCCGAGTTTGTCGGCCGCCTGCCGGTTATCGTCACCCTGGATGCCTTGGACGAAGATGCCCTGGTCCGGGTCCTGACAGAACCCCGCAACGCCCTGGTGAAGCAGTACCAGAAGCTGTTTGAAATGGACGGAGTCACCCTTGAGTTTAAAGAAGATGCCCTGCGGGCCATTGCTAAGGAAGCCCTGAAACGAGAAACCGGCGCCCGGGGCTTAAGGGCCATCCTGGAAGAGATAATGCTTGACGTAATGTATGAAATACCTTCGCGGAACAACATCACCAAGTGTATCGTCACTAAAGATGTGGTCATGCGCAAGGAAGAGCCCCTGCTTTTGACGGTAGAAAGGAAGAAGAAAAAAGAAGAAACAGCTTGATGATAAAGGATGATAAAGGCGGTAGCGGGAAAGCTACCGCCTTTTTGGATAAAATCTTCCTTTCCGGATAAAACTTTAGGTAATCGAGATATCCGGAAAGGAGTAAAAGACCAATGTATGAATGGGGTCAAGGTCTGGGAGGAGTATTAAGTTTTATCCAGATATTTTTTGCCGTGGTAATCGGCCTCTATTTCTGGAACCTTTTGCGCAACCAGCAGGGCAACCGGGTCGCTGTCGAGAAGGAATCCCGTAAAGAACTGGAGAAACTCCAGCGTATGCGGGAAATATCCCTGTCGGAGCCCCTGGCGGAAAAGACGCGTCCCACCGCTTTTGAGGAAATAATCGGCCAGGAAGAAGGCCTGAAAGCCCTCAGGGCCGCCCTCTGCGGCCCCAACCCCCAGCACGTTATTATCTACGGACCCCCAGGGGTAGGCAAGACGGCGGCCGCCCGCCTGGTTCTGGAAGAAGCCAAAAAAAACCCCCTTTCCCCCTTTAAAGAGACAGCCCGGTTTGTCGAAGTGGACGGGGCGACCTCGCGTTTTGATGAACGAGGCATTGCCGATCCCCTGATAGGTTCCGTGCATGACCCCATCTACCAGGGTGCCGGTCCCTTAGGCATGGCCGGTATTCCCCAGCCCAAACCCGGTGCCGTTACCCGCGCCCATGGCGGCATCCTGTTTATAGATGAAATTGGCGAGCTGCATCCCATCCAGATTAACAAGCTCCTCAAAGTCCTGGAAGACCGGAAGGTGATCCTGGAGAGCGCTTACTACAGCACGGAAGACAGCAACATCCCCAGCCATATTCATGACATTTTCCGGAACGGCTTGCCGGCCGATTTTCGCCTGGTAGGAGCGACGACCCGCTTGCCCCAGGAAATCCCGGCCGCCATCCGGTCGCGCTGCCTGGAAGTTTTTTTCCGCCCCCTGCAGGCAGAAGAAATCGGCATCATTGTCCGCAATGCGGCCAGGAAGATAAACTTAACCATTTCCACAGCCGCCGTAGAAATAATCAAACAGTATGCCACCAACGGCCGCGAAGCCGTTAACATGGTGCAGCTGGCAGCCGGCCTGGCCCTGACGGAAAAGCGCCAGGAGATTACCCGCGAAGATGTGGAATGGGTGGTAACCAGCTGCCATTATACCCCCCGCCAGGACGGCCGGGTTTCATCTGAGCCCCAGGTGGGCGTGGTCAACGCCCTGGCCGTCTACGGTCCCAGTATGGGCCTTTTAGTAGAGATGGAGGCCAGCGTCAATTTTGCCGGCCACCGCCGCGGCCAGGTTACCGTTACGGGCGTCATCGAGGAAGAAGAAAGCGGAAGTAGCGACGGCCGCCGAATGCGGCGCCGGAGCATGGCCCGCAATGCGGTGGATAATGTATTGACCGTCCTGCGCAAGCTCTTACCGGTAGATGTGCGGGATTATGATATTCACCTCAATTTTCCCGGGGGAGTACCGGTAGATGGCCCTTCCGCCGGTATCAGCATGTTAACGGCTGTTTATTCCGCCTTTACGGATATACCGGTTAACAACCTGGTAGCCATGACCGGGGAAGTTTCTATCCGGGGCACTGTCCGGCCGGTGGGCGGCGTGGTGGCCAAGGTAGAAGCGGCCCGCCTGGCCGGGGCGAAAAAAGTGCTCATTCCAAAAGATAACTGGCAGGAAATATATCGCTCTTTTACGGATATCCAGGTAATACCCGTTCAAACAGTCAATGAGGTCCTGGAACAGGCCTTAATGCCGCGGACAAAGTCTAGCAGCCATGAAAGTTTCAAATCCCGTCCCCAGGTTTTAAGCGCAACGCCTTTGCCGTCTCATCCTTTAAGCTGCTAAAGCTATTGCAATAAGACGAATAATGCCGTAGAATATATTAGAATAATTACCTGGACAGATAAAAGTATATACAAGGGAGCACCGTGGAGGTGTAAAGTTTGAGCCGGATCCTTCCCCTGTTGCCCCTGCGAGGGGTTATTGTTTTTCCTTACACGGTAATTCACCTGGATGTCGGGAGGGAACGTTCGGTCAGTGCCATTGAGGAGGCAATGCTAAGGGACCGGGTTATTTTCCTGGCCATGCAGAAGGAGGCCCAGGATGACGATCCCGGGGAAGATGATATATATACTACCGGGACGATAGCTGAGATAAAGCAATTATTAAAATTACCCGGCGGCACCATTCGTATCCTGGTTGAGGGTATCCGGCGGGGAAAGATTAAGGAATATTTGAGCCATGATCCCTTCCTTAAAGTCGAAGTTGAGGAGGCCCCGGAGCCTGCCGAAACTTCCAGCGAAATCGAAGCCCTCATGCGCTGCCTGATCGATGAATTTGAGACCTATGTAAAGATGTCCAAAAGAATCCCCCCGGAGACGGTAGTGGCTGTCGTTAGCCTGGAGGAACCGGGACGGCTGGCCGATGTGGTAGCTTCCCACCTTAACCTTAAACTGACGGATAAACAGGCCGTCCTGGAAGCGGTAGATATTAAGGAACGCCTGAACCTCTTGTGCGAGATCCTGGCCAAGGAAAAGGAAATTCTGGAACTGGAACGCAAGATCAACTTGCGCGTCCGCAAGCAGATGGAAAAGACCCAGAAAGAGTACTACCTGCGCGAGCAGATGAAAGCCATCCAGAAAGAGCTGGGGGAAAAGGATGAAAGGGCAGCCGAAGTTGAGGAATTGCGGCAAAAAATTGAAGCAGCCAGGTTGCCCAAAGAGGTGCGGGAGCGGGCTTTAAAAGAAGTTGAGCGTCTGGAAAAAATGCCGCCCATGGTTGCCGAGGCTACGGTTGTCCGCAACTACCTGGACTGGCTTTTGAGTTTACCGTGGAACAAGCAAACCCGGGACCGCCTCGATATAAAAGTGGCCGAGCGCATCCTGGATGAGGATCACTATGGCTTACAGGAAGTCAAGGACCGCATCCTGGAATACCTGGCCATCCGCCAGCTGGCCAGGAAGATGAAAGGCCCCATCATCTGCTTTGTCGGGCCGCCGGGGGTAGGCAAGACATCCCTGGCCAAATCCATTGCCCGGGCCCTGCAGCGCAAGTTTGTGCGCATATCTTTAGGCGGGGTTCGGGATGAAGCCGAGATCCGGGGCCACCGGCGCACCTATGTGGGCGCCCTGCCGGGGCGGATAATCCAGGGTATGAAGCAGGCAGGTACCAGGAACCCGGTCTTTTTACTGGATGAAATCGATAAACTGAGCAGCGACTTTCGCGGCGACCCGGCTTCCGCCCTGCTGGAAGTCCTGGACCCGGAACAGAACTATATGTTTAGCGATCACTATATTGAAGCTCCCTTTGATCTCTCCAGGGTAATGTTTATTACCACGGCCAACGTCGAATACTCCATCCCGCGGCCGCTCCTTGACAGGATGGAGGTTATCCGCATCCCGGGTTATACCGAAGAGGAAAAAGTTAAAATCGCCGCCCTGCACCTGGTGCCCAAACAGATCAAGGAACACGGCCTGAAAAAGGACCAACTGGAAATATCAGAAAATGCCCTGCGCCGGATTGTACGGGAATACACCCGGGAAGCCGGGGTGCGCAACTTGGAACGGCAGATTGCCACCATTTGCCGTAAAACGGCCCGGGATATTGTCAGCGGTAAAACTAAAGCAGTTAGAATTACCGCCGGTAATGTAGAAGATTACCTGGGTATACCCCGTTACCGGCACACAGAAGCTTTCCAGAATGAGATGGTAGGGGTGGCCAACGGGCTGGCCTGGACTGAGGCCGGAGGCGAGGTGCTCAATGTAGAAGTTTCCGTCATGAAAGGCAAGGGTAACCTTACCCTGACGGGGAAACTTGGTGACGTCATGAAAGAATCGGCCTACGCCGGCTTCAGCTATATTCGCTCCCGGGCAGACACCCTGGGGCTGGAAGCCGACTTCCATGAGAAGCATGACCTGCACATCCATGTGCCCGAGGGTGCCATCCCCAAGGACGGGCCCTCTGCCGGAATCACCATGGCCACGGCCATGGCCTCGGCCCTTATGGGGGTACCGGTGAAAGGTGATGTGGCCATGACGGGCGAGATTACCCTCCGGGGCCGGGTGCTGCCGGTAGGCGGTATTAAAGAAAAGATCCTGGCTGCTCACCGGGCAGGGGTGAAAAACATCATTCTTCCCCGGGAGAATGAAAAGAACCTGGAGGACATCCCGGCCAATATCCGGCGCAAGCTCAACTTCATCCTGGTGGAGCATATGGATGAAGTCCTCAAGGAAGCCCTGGTGAGGAAAGAAGAATAACAGACAATACTTGACAGCAAGAGGCAGAAATCAGTAAGATAGTACCGTAGAGAGCGCCATTAAGGCTTATCTCCCCTCGTCCGTCCGGGCGGATGGGGGTTTTTTGTAGTGGGCTGGCTTTGTTTTCGCTCGCTCCGTGGTCCTCGCGGAGCGGCCTAAGGCTCAGCCTCCGGCTCGGGCGGGGTTCCCGGCCTATTCGGCATCCTTGCCTCAGAGGCCGGCCTCGGACATCCTGTCCTCGGCCCCGCCCTCGCTCTTCGGCTTCGCCAAGGCCGCTAAGCCGCTCGGACCAAGTCGCTCGCTCAAAACAAAAGCCAGCCAGGGTAAGTAATGATTCCGAGGAGGCAAGCGTTTTGGCTGCGTTAGATAAGGTCTACGATCCTAAAGCCGTAGAAGAAAAATGGTACCGCTACTGGACTGAAGCAAGCTATTTTCGCGGTCCCCTGCCGGCAGCAGGCCAGCAACCCTTCAGCATAGTTATGCCCCCGCCCAACGTTACCGGGAGCCTGCACCTGGGCCATGCCCTGGATAATACCTTGCAGGACATCCTTACCCGCTGGCACCGTATGCGGGGGGATGCCACCCTGTGGGTGCCGGGTACCGACCATGCCGGCATAGCCACCCAGGCCCGGGTGGAAGAAGAGCTGGCCAAGGAAGGTTTGAGCAAATATGACCTGGGCCGGGAGAAGTTCCTGGAGCGCGTCTGGGCCTGGAAGAACGAGTACGGTGACCGCATTACCAGGCAGCTGCGCCTCTTAGGTACCTCCTGCGACTGGAGCCGGGAGCGTTTTACCATGGACGAGGGCTGCTCCCGGGCTGTACGGGAGGTTTTTGTCCGCCTCTACGAAAAGGGCCTTATATACCGGGGCAACTATATTATTAACTGGTGCCCCCGGTGCCAGACCACCATTTCCGATATCGAGGTGGAACACGAGGAAGAGGACGGCCGCCTCTGGTATATCCGCTATCCCTTTAAAGACGGTAGCGGCAGTATCACCGTGGCCACCACCCGACCGGAAACCATGCTGGGCGATACGGCCGTAGCCGTGAACCCGGAGGACGAACGTTACCGGGACTTAATCGGGAAAACCCTGATCCTCCCCCTGGTGAACCGGGAAATCCCCCTGATCGCCGACAGCTACGTCGATCCTTCCTTTGGTACCGGTGCTGTCAAAATTACCCCGGCCCATGATCCCAACGACTTTGAAGTGGCAGCCCGGCACAATCTCCCCGCCATTACCGTCATCGGCAAGGACGCGGTGATGACGGAAGAAGCAGGTCCCTACGCGGGTATGGACCGCTACGCCTGCCGCGAGAAAATAGTTAGTGACCTGAAAACCCAGGGCTTCCTGGTCAAGGTGGAAGACCACACCCATGCCGTGGGGCACTGTTATCGCTGTGGTACTGTGATTGAGCCCCTGGTCTCACCCCAGTGGTTCGTGCGCATGGCTCCGCTGGCGGCACCGGCCATCCGGGCAGCGAAAGAAGGCAAGGTACGATTTATCCCGGAACGCTTCACGAAAATATATCTGAACTGGCTGGAGAATATTCGCGACTGGTGCATATCCCGCCAGCTCTGGTGGGGCCACCGCATTCCCGTCTGGTACTGCCAGCAGTGCGGTGAAGAAATATGCGCCGTAGAAGACCCTGTGGAGTGCCCGGCCTGCGGCAGTACAGCCCTGGAACAGGATCCCGATGTCCTGGATACATGGTTCAGCTCCGCCCTCTGGCCTTTTTCCACCCTGGGATGGCCGGAAGACACACCGGAACTGAAAACCTTCTATCCTACTTCCGTCCTGGTAACAGGCCGGGATATCATCTTTTTCTGGGTCGCCAGGATGCTTTTCATGGGCCTGGAGTTCATGGGCCAGGTGCCCTTCCGCGAGGTTCTTATCCACGGCCTCGTCCTGGACGCGCAGGGGCGCAAGATGAGCAAATCCCTGGGAAACGGCGTCGATCCCATGGAGGTTATCGAAAAATATGGCGCCGACTGCCTGCGCTTTATGCTGGTTACCGGCAACACGCCGGGGAACGATCTCCGTTTTCATCCCGAACGCCTGGAGGGCACCCGCAATTTCACCAATAAAATCTGGAATGCGGCCCGCTTTGCCCTCTTGAATCTAGAGGACTTTAAACCCGTTCCCCTTGAACCAAAAGAGCTGGCCCTGCCCGACCGCTGGATTTTAAGCCGTTTGAACCGGCTTATTCGCGAGGTCACGGAGGGCCTCGAGGCCTATGAAATCGGTGAAGTGGCCCGGCTCCTTTATGACTTTTTCTGGGGTGAATTTTGCGACTGGTATATTGAACTAATCAAACCCCGCCTGTACGGCAAGGATCAAAAAGCCCGGCAGGTGGCCCAGGGAGTCCTCGTGGAAGTCCTGGGTAAAAGCCTGCTGCTCCTCCATCCCTTTATGCCCTTTATTACCGAAGAAATATGGCAGCATTTACCGGGAAAAAGGGAGAGCATCATGATCAGCTCCTGGCCCCGGGCTTTGCCGGAGCGGGATGACGATGACGCGGAGAAGGCCATGGAACTCGTAATGGCTGTCATCAGGGCCATCCGCAACCTGCGCAGCGAAATGAATGTACCCCCGGGACGGCCGGCCGAGGTTATCCTGGTAGCAGAAGCGGAGGAAGATCGACAGATATTGCAGCAGGCCTCCCTTTACCTGGAAGTGCTGGCGGCGGCCAGCCCGGTGCAGGTGAAGGCTGCTTTATCCCAGCCACCCGCCCGGGCGGCAACGGCGGTCACCGGCGGCATCCAGGTGTTCCTGCCTCTGGCGGGCCTTATCGACCTGGAAAAGGAACAGGCCCGCCTGGAAAAGGAACTCAAGAATACCCGGGCCGAGCTGGAGAAGGTGGAAAAGAAACTGGCCAGGGAAGACTTCCGCACCAAAGCCCCGGCGGCCATTGTAGCCAAGGAAGAAGCCCGGGCGGCGGAATTAAAGAGCAAGATAACGGCTTTGAGCCAGCGCCTGAGCTTCCTAAAGGGTTAGGAGGCGAAGGGGTGGATTATAAAGAAGCCCTTGAATTTTTGAGGCGGCTGACAAAATTTGGCTTTAATCTGGGCCTGGAGCGGATTAGAGAACTCACCCGCCGCTGCGGTGCGCCCCAGGAACGGTTGCGTTTTATCCACATTGGCGGGACCAACGGCAAGGGTTCGGTAGCCGCCATGGTTGCCAGTATCCTGAGGGAGGCCGGTTACCGGGTAGGTCTTTTTACTTCACCCCACCTGCATTCCTATACCGAACGGATGCGGATTAATGGCGTGCCTATCCCCGAAGAGCGCCTGGCAGCCCTCCTGACATGGTTTAAGCCGGTATTAGAGGCCATGATGGCTGCAGGTTATGAACACCCGACGGAATTTGAAGTAAGTACGGCGGTGGCGCTGAAATATTTTGCCGAAGAGGGTGTTGACCTGGCAGTCCTGGAGGTCGGTTTAGGGGGGGCTATCGATTCTACCAATGTTATATCTTCAGCCCTGGTAAGTTGCATCACCAATGTAGGCATGGATCACATGGAGTACCTGGGGAACAATATAGCTGAGATCGCCAGGGTGAAGGCCGGTATCATCAAAGACGGCGGCGTCGTGGTGACTGCGGCCCGTCGCCCCGCGGCCCTGGAAGAAATCAGCCGTACCTGCCGGGAAAAGGGAGCCACCCTTTACCGCGTGGGCCGGGATGTCACCTGGCAGGAACGCCGCTTCTCCCTGGCCGGGGGTGAGTTTGACCTGCAGGGCCTGCTGGGAACTTATGAGGGCCTTAAAATCTCCCTGCTGGGCAGGCACCAGCTGGAAAATGCCGCTACAGCCGTTGCTGTGGTTGAAGCTGCCGTGCGCCACCATGGCCTTGGGGTTACAGAAGAGCATATCCGCCATGGCCTGGTGCAGGCCTCCTGGCCGGGGCGGCTGGAAATTATGCACCGGGAGCCCATGGTAGTCATCGATGGCGCCCATAATGTTGACGGGGCCAGGACGCTCCGTCGGGCCCTGGAAGAATTATTCTCTTACCGGCGGCTGATCCTGGTGCTGGGTATGCTGGCTGACAAGGAGCGCGAAAAGGTAGTGGCCGAGCTGGCCCCGAAGTCCGCAGTGGTAATTGTTACCCGGCCCAATAATCCCCGTGCCGGAAACTGGCAGTCCCTGGCGGGCTTTGTGCGCCGGTATGGAGAACAGGTAGAAGTTATTGAAGAAATTCCTGAAGCCCTGGACCGCGCTTTGAATATTGCCGGTCCGTCTGACCTCATCTGTGTAACAGGATCATTGTACATGGTGGCAGATGCCAGAGAATGGCTTAAGAAGCTTAAAAAAGAGGATTCTATCTGCCGGTAGCGAATATCTTTTAAAGATTATTTGTGCAAGGCCATATTGAGCCATCAAGGGGGCAGATTCAGGTGAAAACCCTCAAAATTCCCGAAGCTACCATTATCCGGCTCTCGGTTTATTCCCGTTACCTGGCCCAGGTGGACCGGCGGGGAGTGACAACCATCTCTTCCGGGGAAATAGCCGACGGCGTTGGCGTTAGTCCGGCCCAGGTACGTAAGGACCTGGCCTATTTTGGCGAATTTGGTACCCGCGGTGTAGGGTATAATGTAAAGGATCTCTACTGGCATATCATCAAGATCCTGGGCCTCAATACCACCTGGTCGGTGGTCATCATCGGTGCCGGCAACCTGGGTACGGCCCTCTCCATGTATGGCGGCTTCCGGGAGCGCGGTTTTAAAGTGGTGGGAATTTTTGATAATTCTCCCCATAAAATTGGCTACCGTTTGAACGGCGTTGAAGTCTACCCTATGGAGCGCTTGAAGGAAATTATCGAACGGGAAAAGGCCCAGATCGCCATCATTGCCGTACCGGCAGAGTATGCCCAGGATGTCGCCGACCAGCTGGCCGGGACAAACATTCAAGGGATATTAAACTTTGCTCCTCGCGTGCTCAATGTACCGGAGCATATTGAACTCCGTAATGTTGACCTTTCCGTCAACCTGGAACTCCTAACCTTTAACCTGGCCCTGCGCCGGAGTATGAAGGGCGTGAGATAAACCCGCCGCTTCACGAGAACCAGGTACCAGGTAATGACGGCGAGCTGCCACCAGCGATGGCAGGAAAATTTAGGGCTGGCATTTGTCGGAAGCGAGCGACTTGGTCCGAACGGCGAAGCGGTCTCGGCGAAGCCGAGGAGCGAGGACGGGGCCGAGGACAGGATGTCCGAGGACGGCCTTTGAGGCAAGGATGCCGAATAGGCCGTGAACCCCGTCCGAGCCCGAGGCTGAGCCATAGACCGCTCCGTAAGGACCATGGAGCGAGCGAGACAAAGCCAGCTGCGACGGAGTGCCGTGTGGTATAAAGAAGGAAAAAGGAAGAATTTTCCAGTGAATAGGTTAATTCTGGCTTCGGCCTCACCGCGACGAAGGGAACTTTTGAGGCGCATAGGTTTAAACTTCGAAGTCCGCCCCAGTCAGGTGGATGAAAATAACTTCAGGGACCTGCCGCCGGCGGCCAGGGTAGAGCACCTGGCCCTGGCCAAGGCCCGGGCCGTGGCTCAAGCATGTAAAGAAGGCCTGGTAATTGGTGCCGATACCATTGTCGTCTGCCGGGGGCAGGTTCTGGGTAAACCGGCCTCAGCGGCAGAAGCCGCGGCGATGCTTTCCTTTTTAAGCGGCCGCACCCATACAGTTTATACCGGGGTAGCGGTTGTCAGGGCCCCGGGCGGCGAAGAAAAGTTTGCCCACTCGCGTACTGAAGTAACCTTCCGCCACTTGGACCCCGCCATAATTTCTGCCTATGTAGCCACAGGTGAACCACTGGATAAAGCCGGAGCCTACGGCATCCAGGGACGTGGCGCCCTGCTGGTGGAAAGGATAAACGGCGACTACTTTAACGTCGTCGGCTTGCCCTTGGTAAAAGTGGTGGAGCTCCTAGAAGAGTTTGGCGTGGATGTGTGGGGAGGAGAGAGAGAATGACCGGGGAAGCAGCGAAAGGGACGACCATTAAAGAGATGCCGGCCGATTTGCGGCCCCGGGAAAGGCTTTTGACTTCCGGGCCCCAGGCCCTGTCCAACGCCGAGCTTTTGGCCATCCTCATTCGGACGGGCACCAGGACCGAGACGGCCATCGACGTAGCAAGACGCCTGCTCTCCCGGCCCGAAGGGCTCCAGTACCTGGCCGCTGCTTCCCTGGAAGAGTTACAAAAAGAAAAAGGTATTGGGCTGGCCAAAGCAGCCGAGCTGAAAGCCGCTCTGGAACTTGGCCGGCGCCTGGCCGCCTTTAACCTATCTCGGACGGTGATTAAGAACCCGTGGGATGTAGCCGGCCTCCTCATGGACGAAATGCGCTACCTGGACCGGGAAAATTTCCGTACCGTTTCCCTGAATACTAAAAACCAGGTAATAGGGATAGATAGTGTCTCTGTAGGCAGCCTTAATTCTTCCCCGGCTCATCCGCGGGAGGTCTTTAAAGACCCCATCCGACGCAGTGCTGCGGCCATTATCCTGGTCCATAATCATCCCAGCGGCGACCCCACTCCCAGCCAGGAAGACCTGCTGGTTACCCGGCGCCTGGTGGAGGCCGGCCAGATTTTGGGGATTGAGGTGCTGGATCATCTAATTATCGGCGACGGTCGCTTTATTAGCTTAAAGGAACGAAATTTACTATAGTGTACACCCGCTCCAATTCTATTATTAACCTGTTGCCCTTACATTTATCATGTACTATAATGGGTGCGAATTAAGCAGGAAGGAGCTAAAGGTATGCTTTTCGCCCGGGATCTCGGGATTGACCTGGGGACGGCCAATACCCTGGTTCATGTCCGCAACAAGGGCATTGTTCTCCGGGAACCATCGGTGGTCGCCATCCAGCGGGGAACGGGGAATGTCCTGGCCGTTGGTGAAGAAGCCAAGCGGATGATTGGCCGGACCCCTGGTAATATTGTTGCCATCCGCCCTTTAAAGGACGGTGTCATTGCCGATTTCGATGTTACCCAGAGCATGCTGCGGTATTTTATTGAGAAATCCATTTCCAAGGGATTCCTGGTTCGGCCGCGGGTAGTGGTAGGTGTTCCTTCCGGCGTTACGGCTGTGGAAGCGCGGGCCGTCCGGGAAGCTGCCTTCCAGGCCGGGGCCAAGGAAGCCTACCTGATTGAGGAACCTATGGCGGCAGCCATCGGTGCCGGATTGCCGGTTTACGAGCCGACGGGCAACATGATTGTTGATATTGGCGGCGGTACCACCGAGGTAGCCGTTATCTCCCTGGGAGGTATTGTCACCAGCCGTTCCATTCGCATTGGCGGCGATGAAATGGATGAGGCCATCACTCAGTATATCAAGCGTACCTACAACTTGATGATCGGCGAGCGGACGGCGGAGGAGATCAAGATTGAGCTGGGAGCGGCCTTTTTTGGTGATACTGAAGAGGACAGCGCCCGCAAAGATCGCACCTATGCCGTCCGCGGCCGGGATCTGGTCACCGGGCTACCCAAGACCATTGAGATTACGGCAACTGAAGTCCAGGAAGCCCTGGCGGAACCGGTGGCCGCCATCCTGGAGGCCATTAAGGTCTGCCTGGAAAGGACGCCCCCCGAGCTTGCTGCCGACCTTATGGACCGGGGCATCGTCCTGGCCGGCGGCGGTTCCCTGCTCTGGGGTCTGGACCGCCTGGTGAGCCAGGAAACAGGCATGCCTGTGAATATGGCCGAAGACCCCTTGACAGCCGTGGCTATAGGTACGGGTAAGGTCCTGGAAAATATTGAAGTACTGAAACGAGTGCTTTTACCGGCGCAGCGCGTAGGTTAAAGGGAGGGAGGAGCTTTGGGCCCTTATCGGCGGAAGCTCATTACCCCTCTCATCTTGATCCTGGCTGCCTTAAGTATTTATTTCATCATGCGCTGGACGGCCCTGGAACGGGGGCGCTTAAGCATTTTAGAAGGAGGCTTGCGGGATGCCCTGGCTCCGGCCGAAAGGGGTATTACCCTGGTGGTAAACAAAACCGAGGGGTGGCTGGCGGCAATCAAGAATTACAGCCGCCTCCAGGCCGAGAACCAGGCCTTGAAGCAGGAAATAGCTGCTTTAAAGGCGGCTAACATCCAGCTGGAAGAATACCGCCAGGAAAACAACCGCCTGCGCAACCTCCTTAAATTTACGGAAGTAAACCGCAATGCCTTTGACTTTACCGTGGCCCCGGTCATCGGCCGCAACCCTTCCAACTGGTACCATACCCTTACCCTGGGCCTTGGCTCCAGGGCAGGATTGCAAAAAGACCAGGTGGTAGTCACCTCCCAGGGAGTGGTCGGCCGGATCGTTGCCGTCACACCCCGGACGGCGGAAGTCTTGCTCATCCTGGACCGTGAAGGAGCCCTGGGTGGTATGATCCAGGTTAACCGGACGCCAGGCATCGTCGAGGGGAGTCCTGATTACCGCGGCTACCTGCAAATGATTCATATCGCCCGCGATGCCCCGGTAATGGAAAATCAGGTAGTCGTCACTTCCGGCCTGGGCGGTATTTTCCCCAAGGGCTTACTCCTGGGAACGGTGGTCAAAGTTTTGCCCGAGCCCGACGGGCTTATGAAACGGGCCATTATCGAACCATCGGTAGATTTTGACCGGCTGGAAGAAGTCCTGGTCATTACGCGGGTCAAGGGGGGCATTGAAGATGCAGTTCCTGGGGCTGGTGCTTCTGGGGCTGGCAGGACTTATCCTGGAGGCAACCCTGCTACCGGCCTTTAAGATGGCAGGAGTTAAGGCCGACCTGCTAACTGTTTTCCTGACCATTTTTGCCTTCCTTAAAGGGGCACCCCGGGGAGCTGCCATGGGTTTTATCTATGGGCTGTTGGAAGACTTTTATCTGGCTAAATTCTTAGGCCTCAATGCCCTGACCAGGATGGCTACCGGTTACCTGGTGGGTTTAAGTAAAGACTGGTTAAACCATGATAACCTGCTGGGTCCCGGTATCCTCACTTTTCTAGCGACCATTGGTCAGGGGTTTTTATTTTTACTGGTGGGGCATCTTGCTGGATTTAAATATCCCTGGCTGGCCGGGATGTTAACCGTCGTTTTGCCTATGGCCTTTTATAACGGCAGCCTGGCTCTGTTGGGATACAGTTTATATCAAGGGGGAGCAGCATGGGGGACCAGGAAAAGGAAAACTGGAAGCTGAAACTCTCCAGGCGCCTCAATGGCTACCTGGTAATTCTTATCTTTATCTTTATCCTCTTGACCTCCCGCCTGTTTTTTCTCCAGATTGTCAATGCCCAGGAATTCAGCAAACAGTCGGCCGAGAATCGCATCCGCATAAACCCCATTGAAGCCCGCCGGGGCGATATCCTGGATAGGAACGGCCAGGTCCTGGCCACCAGCCAGCCGGTATATGTGGTGACCATTCGCAGCATGCCCAACCAGGATCTGGATGGAGTCATTAACAACCTCTCCGCCCTGCTGGAGGACCCGGAGTTGACACCGGCGGCTATTAAAGAATTGATCAAAAATAACCCTATCCGTTACCGGTCGACGGAGATCAAAAGGCTCCCGGCCAGCGACCCGGTGGCCATTGCCACTGTGACCAGACTCGAGGAGCACCGCCAGGACCTGCCGGGGGTAAATATTATTGAGGAACCCCAGCGTTATTACCCCTATGGACCCCTGGCCGGCCATCTCCTGGGTTACGTCGGCCAGATAACCCAGCAGGAACTAGAAGACAGGAAAGAAGAAAATTACGGCCTCAACGATAAAATAGGCAAGAGCGGTATTGAAGCCTTCCTGGAATACAGTAACGAGGGCGGCCGGGAAATAGGCCTGCGCGGCAAGAAAGGCGCCGAGCAGGTGGAGGTTGACGCCTATAACCGTAAGGTCCGGGACCTGGTAACTCTGCCGCCCACACCGGGCGATACTGTTCAGCTCACCATTGACTTGAAGCTCCAGCAAACACTGGAAAAGGCCATGGACCAGGTGATTGCTGCTACAAAGAAAAAGAACCCCAAGGCCGGCGGCGGGGCGGCGGTAGTCCTGGATGTCAAGACCGGGGCGATCCTCGCTATGGCCAGCAAGCCCGATATGGATCCCAATGACTTTGTTAACGGCAACTATACCAGGAAGCAGGGCTATTATAACAACCCGCGCCTGAAACCCCTTTTCAACCGGGCCATTCAGGGGATTTACCCGCCGGGTTCGACCTTTAAGCCTATTACGGCCATGGCGGCCCTGGATGCCGGCGTGGTTAAGCCTCAAGATACCATTTACGACAGCGGCCGTTACTGGAAACCGGGTGGCATTACCTGCTGGGCGGTTCACGGCAATGTTAATTTATACCGGGGCATGGCCGTCTCCTGCAACACCTATTTCCAGTGGGCCGGGGAACTGGCCGGAATCGATAAAATCGACGAGGTGGCGCGGCAATTCGGCCTGGGAGAACCTACCGGGGTTATCGGCCTCCGGGGTGAAGCAGCGGGCATCCTGCCTTCACCAGAATGGAAAAAAGAGATTAATGCCCCATACTGGGACCGGTGGTTAAAAAATCAAGAAGACCGCATCGAAAAGAAGTATGCCGGTTTACTTGCGGCAGCCGCCCCGGAGGAAAAAAGCAAGCTGCTTGAGCAGAAGGAAAGGGAACTAAAGCAGGTTAAGGCCGAGTACCAGATAAACTATAACTTTAATACTACCTGGCAGCCCTTTAATACCTATAACACCTCCATAGGCCAGGGCGATAATAATTACACCATCATCCAGCTGGCCAACTATATAGCCACTCTGGCCAACGGCGGTACCCGCTGGCGCCCCTACCTGGTAGATAAGGTAATTGGCGCCGACGGCTCGTTAAAAAAACAATACCACCCCGAGGTGGCCGGGAGGGTTACGATCTCTCAAGAAGCTATGGCCCAGGTACGGCAGGCCATGCTGGAAGTGACCCGGGCGAGTGATGGTACTGCCAGTTTCCTCTTTCGCGATTTCCCGCCCGAACTTCAGGTGGCGGCCAAGACCGGCACCGCCCAGACAGGGCTGGCCGGTGACGACAGAAATAGCGATTTTTACGGGCTCTTTGTGGCCTTTGCTCCCTTCGATGACCCGCAGATTGCTATCGCGGTTATCATCGAATACGCCCAGCACGGCGGTGATTCCGCCGGTGTGGTGGCCCGGGCAGTCCTGGCCCAGTACTTTGGCCTGACGGATATCTTAAATAAGCCTTTTAACGGCGTTTCCGTGGAATAATGTCAGCTAGCGTCTCTTTTTGCTGAGAAGATGGGGAAAAAAGACCCCATCTTTTTTCCTGCTGCGGCAGGATTTACCTCACTGGTGTAGAAAATTAATAAAGCCGAAGCGGATTCTGCCGCCCGGTATCAAGGAGGAGAAGAGGCGTGTTTTCTTCAACTGGTAGTGACACCGGGGCAGGCACCCAGCAGGGGATAACGATGCCGGCTGCCAGGGGAAAACCGGGGTCGGACAACCATACCTTTCTGGTCTGCCGCACAGTGCGTTCCGGCCAGAGGTTAGAGTACCCCGGAAATGTGGTAGTTATGGGCGACGTTCATCCTGGCGGGGAAATAGTGGCCAGCGGCCATGTTATTGTCATGGGCACCTTAAAGGGAGTAGTCCATGCCGGGGCTGAAGGCAATGAAAAGGCTGTGGTCATGGCCTTCCGGCTCCAGCCCACTCAGCTGCGGATTGCCGGCTACATTACCAGGGCTCCCGATGATGAGGTCCAGGATGTCATGGGAGAACCGGAGATCGCCCGCATCCAGGATGAAGCAGTCGTCATTGAAAAATACCAGCCCGGCGGCGAAAAGCGATGGTTAAGCAGGAGCATGATTGAGGAAGAGGAGGAACAAAATGGGTGAAGTGATTGTCATCACTTCCGGTAAGGGCGGGGTTGGCAAAACAACTACCACGGCCAACCTCGGTACCGGCCTGGCCAGTCTGGGTAAGAAAGTTGTTTTAGTTGATACGGATATTGGTTTAAGAAATCTGGATGTGGTCATGGGCCTGGAAAACCGGATTGTGTATGATCTTCTTGATGTCGTCGAGGGCCGTTGCCGCTTAAAGCAGGCTTTAATTAAGGATAAAAGGCTGGAAAACCTCTACCTTTTACCAGCCAACCAGACCAGGGACAAGACAGCCGTCAGCCGCCAGCAGATGATTGACCTGGTGGCCCAGTTACGCGAGGAATATGAATTTGTGTTAATCGACTGCCCGGCCGGAATTGAAATGGGCTTTAAAAATGCCATCGCCGGGGCGGAAAAGGCCCTGGTGGTTACCACACCGGAAGTTGCCGCCGTCCGGGATGCCGACCGCATTATCGGGCTCTTAGAAGCAGCCGAAATGGAGGCTCCGCGCTTGATTATCAATCGCCTGCGGCCGGATATGGTGCGCAAGGGCGACATGATGGACATCGAGGATATGCTGGAGATCCTGGCTATTGATCTCATCGGCGTGGTGCCGGAAGACGAGTATATCGTTATTTCCACCAATCGCGGCGAACCGGCAGTTCTGGATAAGCATTCCCGGGCCGGCCAGGCCTACCGTAATATCGCCCGCCGTCTTTTAGGAGAAGAAGTTCCCTTCTTGAACTGGGACGCGGGGAGCGGCATCATGGCCAGGCTCCGCAGACTGATTGGCCTGGGTTAGGAAGGGGGCACGCGGGGTGCTGGAATTTTTGCTGCGTTTTTTCGGGCGAGATATTACAGCCAGCAAAAAGGTTGCCAAGGAACGCCTGCGCCTGGTGCTGGTTCATGACCGGGCCGGTGTTTCCCCTCACCTGCTGGAAGCCCTGAAAAACGATTTAATCAACGTCATTTCCGAATACCTTGATATCGATACTACGGGGCTGGAGGTTAGCTTAAATCACGAAAATGATTCCGTGGCCCTGGTGGCCAATATCCCCATCCTCAGGGTCAAGCGCACCTTTAAAACCAGTCCGGAGACCGCCGTTAAAGCATAAAAGTATCCCCCGGATTTTGCCGGGGGATTTCCTTTTACCGCTATTTTGTTATAGCCCGGCCATGCTTGCTGTTATATAATAATTACGGCCCCTTATTATCATGACTATCATTGACTCCCGTGAAGGGCAGGGGAAATAATGTTGGAGCGCCGCCTCTGGCGTAATCTCGATTATTATTTTGTGGGTAGCATTATCACCCTGTTATTAATTAGCCTGGCTGTTCTTAGCAGCGCTGCGGCCAACGTAGCAACAGATCCCTATTATTATGTTAAAAAACAACTGATATGGATTTTTGTTGGCCTAGCAGGGTTGACCGCAGTATTACTTATCGATTACGGGCAACTGAAACGCTATCAGTATCCCCTGTATATCTTGAATCTAATTTTATTGTCCGCGGTTTTCTTCATTGGCCATGAAGCTAAGGGAGCCCAGCGCTGGATCAACCTGGGCCCTTTTCTCCTGCAGCCTTCCGAATTTGCCAAGACCATAACGGTCATTACCCTGGCCTGCTTCCTGGATAAACGCCGGGGCAAACTTAACCGCTGGCAGGATTTAATCGTACCCTTCGCCTATGTAGCTGTACCCATGCTGCTAATTTTAAAACAGCCCGACCTGGGTACGGCCCTGGTTTTGCTGGCCATCCTTTTTGGCATGTTGTATATAGGAGGGGCCAACCCCAGGCTGTTATTATTAATCTCCGGCGGCGGCCTCCTCCTGGTCGGACTGGCCCTTTACGCCCACTTCCATTTCGGCCTGCCCCTGCCCCTGCAGGATTACCAGCTGCGCCGGTTGGTGGTAGTCCTCAATCCCTATAACGACGGCCAGGGCGGTACCGGTGCCGGTTACCATGTCATCCAGTCCCAGATCGCCATCGGCTCCGGCGGGTGGTGGGGGGTCGGCTTTCGCCAGGGTTCCCAGGTGCAGCTCAATTTCCTGCCGGAACACCATACCGACTTTATCTTCTCGGTAGTCGGGGAAGAGCTGGGATTCGTTCGTACTGTGGGTATTCTTGCCCTTTATTTCTTGCTCCTCTACCGCATGATTCGGATTGCTGCCCAGGCCAAGGACATGTTTGGCGCTTTGCTGGTGGGCGGCGTAGTCTCCATGTTTACCTTTCATATTTTGGTTAATGTGGGCATGACCATAGGTATTATGCCGGTGACGGGGATACCTCTGCCCCTTTTTAGCTACGGGGGGAGCGCTATGCTGGCCAATATGCTGGCCCTGGGGTTGGTTCTCAATGTTAACCTCAGGCGGCAAAAAATTCTTTTTTAGAGTTGTTCCTATTGACAAGGGGTTACCCCTTGTGTATATTAGTAATTGGCTGTTAGCACTAAGCTCAGGTGAGTGCTAACAACTCCTAAATGCTGTGAAAGGAGGAGTTTTCATGCTTAAACCGCTTGCCGACAGGGTAGTACTTAAGGTCCTGACCGGCGAAGAAAAAACCCAGGGGGGTATTGTTTTACCGGATACTGCCAAGGAAAAGCCCCAGGAAGGGGAAGTAGTGGCCGTCGGACCGGGCAAGATCCTGGAAAACGGTACCCGGGTAGCGCCGGAAGTTAAGGTTGGCGACATAGTAGTCTTTGCCAAATACAGTGGTACTGAAGTCAAATATGAAGGCCAGGAATATCTGATTATCCGTGACAGCGACATCCTGGCCATTAAGGAAAAATAAAGGAATTTAAAGGAGGTAGAAATCATGGCTGCCAAACAGCTGGCCTTTGATACGGAAGCCAGGCGCGCCCTGGAAAGAGGTGTCAGCGCTGTTGCCCAAGCGGTGAAAGTCACCCTGGGACCGAAGGGCCGCAATGTGGTCATAGAACGCAAATTCGGTTCCCCGGTCATCACCAAGGACGGGGTTACCGTAGCTAAAGAAATTGAGCTGCAAGATCCCTATGAAAACATGGGTGCCCAGCTCTGCCGGGAAGTCGCTTCTAAGACCAACGATGTCGCCGGTGATGGAACAACCACTGCCACCGTTCTCGCCCAGGCCATTGTCCTGGAAGGCTTGAAGAATGTGGCCGCCGGGGCCAATCCCGTCTTCATCAAGAAGGGCATTGACCGGGCTGTGGAAGCTGTAGTGGAAGAAATCAAGAAGATAAGCATCCCGGTGGAATCCAAGGAGAGCATAGCCCATGTAGCCTCCATTGCCGCCAATGAGCGCGAGATTGGCGAGCTCATTGCCGATGCCATGGAGAAGGTTGGTAAAGACGGCGTCATCACAGTGGAAGAATCCAAAGGTACGGCCACTACTGTAGAAGTAGTGGAAGGTATGGAATTCGACCGCGGGTATGTATCGCCGTATTTTGTTACCAACGCCGAGGCCATGGAAGCCGAATTTGAAGAACCCTATATACTTATCCATGAAAAGAAGATCTCGGCTATCAATGACCTGCTACCCCTGCTGGAAAAGGTAGTTCGTACGGGTAAACCCCTGGTTATCATAGCCGAGGATGTGGAGGGCGAAGCCCTGGCCACCCTGGTGGTTAACAAGCTGCGCGGCACCCTGAACTGCGCTGCCGTCAAGGCTCCCGGCTTTGGCGACCGCCGTAAAGCCATGATGGAGGATATCGCTATCCTGACTGGTGGCACCTTTATCTCCGAGGACCTGGGTGTCAAGCTGGAGAATGTTGACCTCCACATGCTGGGCCGGGCCAAGAAGGTCAAGATTGCCAAGGAAAAGACCACCATTGTCGAAGGTTACGGTAAGAAAGATGCTATTGACGGCCGCATAGCCCAGATTAAGAAGCAGATTGAAGAGACCGATTCCGATTACGACCGCGAGAAGCTACAGGAACGCCTGGCCAAGATGGCCGGCGGCGTAGCCGTCATCCGTGTCGGTGCGGCTACCGAAACCGAACTGAAAGAGAAGAAACACCGGGTGGAAGACGCTCTGGCCGCTACGCGGGCTGCTGTTGAGGAAGGTATTGTCCCCGGCGGCGGTGCCACCCTGGTCCACTGCATCCCGGCGGTAGAAAAGCTCCAGGCCGAGGGCGATGAGGCTGTGGGTGTCCGGATCATCAAACGGGCCCTGGAAGAACCCCTGCGCCAGATTGCAGCCAACGCCGGCCTGGAAGGTTCGGTTATTGTAGAACGGGTACGCAACGAAAAGCCCGGCATCGGCTTCGATGCTGTCTCCGAGCAGTATGTTGACATGGTGAAAGCCGGTATTGTTGACCCGGCCAAGGTTACCCGCAGCGCCCTGCAGAATGCGGCCAGCATTGCTGCCATGCTGCTGACCACCGAAGCCCTGGTTGCCGAGATACCCAAGGAAGAAAAGAATCCTCCCATGCCGCCCGGCGGTATGGATTATTAAAGTAGAAAAGGGCCTGGAGGTTATGTCCTCCAGGTTCTTTTTTCTACCCCCTTTTTAATTAAATAAATATAAAGGCGGGTGAAAATTGCTGCCAGGAGCTACAGGCCGGCGTTAAATGTGAAAATATGGCTTATATAATCTTAAATAGCCCTTGCGTTAAGAAACTATGAATAGTAAAATTATAGCAAAATTAATATGGAGGGGAGCTCCTGTTAGGGGCTGAGAAAGGGCTAGTGAGCACCTGACCCTTTGACCTGATCAGGGTAATGCCTGCGGAGGGAGAGTGAACGTTTACGACCGGTGTCCTCCTCCAAAGGAGCACACCGGTTTTTTTACTGGCAGAGGTTCTCATGAAGGCACCCTGCACCGGCGAACGAAGAAAATGAGAGATAAGTAGATCTGAAACTGGCGTGGCCAGTTTCCACAGAAATCCCACCTCTAACCTCCCACTTCGCACCTCTCATATACGGAGGTGTTGACCCTGGCCTGGCTTTATGTCATCACCAGCCGTCGCCTTGCTGGTGCCAGGTCTCTGGTAGACCTGGCTGCAAAGCTGGAAGGAGTAGATTACCTACAGCTGCGAGAAAAGGATTTAACCGGTAGGGAACTTTACCATCTGGCCCTGGATATAAAGCAGGTCCTGCCGCCGGGAACACGGCTGCTGATCAATGACCGGCTGGATGTGGCCCTGGCCGCCGGAGCCGACGGGGTGCATCTGGGCGAAAACTCACTGCCGCCGGCCGTGGCCCGCAGGCTTTTAGGGCCTGAGAAAATCATGGGGGTATCCGTCCACAGCGTGACGGCCGCCCGGGAGGCGGAGAAGGCCGGTGCAGATTACCTGCTGTTCGGCCACATATTCCCGACGGCTTCCAAGGAGGGAATCCCCCCCAGGGGGGTGGGAAGCTTGCGGGAAGTCGTTGCCAGTGTTGGTATACCAATTATCGCCCTGGGCGGCATCAATACCGCCAATGCCCGCCAATGCCTTGCCGCCGGGGCCAGGGGTGTGGCCGTGATGTCAGCCGTCATGGCTGCTCCCGACCCGGCCCGGGCTGTTGCTGAATTAAAGCAGACCCTGAATAAGAGGTGAGGAGTGGGAGGTGGGAAACGGGAGGGTAAAGTACATGGAAATACCGGGCTGGCATTTGTCGGCAGCGAGCAAGCTTCTGCCGAGCGAGACAATGCCAGCCTACGACAGAGTTGTTTGGGGGGAGGCAATATTATTATGCGCCTGAAGGTGAATGGCGAAGAGCGGGATGTAGCGGCCGGGCTGACGGTTGCCGAACTGCTGCAGGAGCTGGGGATCGACGGCCGTTACATGGCCCTGGAACGCAACCGGCAGGTTGTACCCCGGCAGGACTACGCAACAACTGTTCTTGAGGAAGGTGATGAACTGGAAATCATACGTTTTGTCGGGGGAGGCTGATGCCGGCCGAAGTCACCTTGCTGTTGAGGCCGGGTCGCTGGTGCAGGCAAATGCCAGCTATATACAAAAGTTCAAATTGCTACAGGGAGGAATCTTTTATGAATGATAAACTGGTCATCGCCGGCCGGGAGTTCAATTCCCGCCTGATGGTCGGGACCGGCAAGTACGCCACCATGGAGCTCATGCAGCAGGCTATTGCTGCCTCAGGGGCGGAGATAGTGACGGTAGCTGTGCGCAGGATCAATCTTCAGTCTCCGGGCCCATCCCTCCTGGATTACCTGGACCTGAAGAAGATAACCCTCTTACCCAATACCGCCGGTGCCACTACCGTTGATGAAGCGGTGCGTCTGGCCCGCCTGGCCCGGGAAGCAGGCCTTTCCGACATGGTCAAACTAGAGGTTATCGGCGACCAGGAAACCCTTTTACCTGACCCTGTGGCTACCATTGAGGCTACCCGCATCCTCGTCAAGGAAGGCTTTATTGTTTTACCCTACACCACCCAGGACGTAGTTGTGGCCCGGCGCCTGGTGGAAGCCGGGGCGGCTACAGTTATGCCCCTGGGTTCGCCCATCGGCTCGGGGCAAGGGTTGCCCAACTTTGATGCCATCAGGCTCATCATCGACCGCGTTAATGTCCCGGTGATAGTTGATGCCGGCATCGGTGCTCCCTCCGACGCCGCCCTGGCTATGGAAATCGGCGCTTCGGCCTGCCTGATCAATACAGCCATTGCTGAAGCTCGCGATCCTGTCCTCATGGCCACAGCTATGCGTGAGGCAGTAATTGCCGGGCGGCTAGGGTACCTCGCCGGCAGGATACCCAAGAAAACCTATGCCAGCCCCAGCAGTCCCACCGAGGGCATGATCGGCCGCGGCTAGGAAAGACACCCTTTCCCAACGAGCCGAGGGGCGGGGGCCCCGTCACATTTCCTATTCGGAGGTGTTTGTATATGAACGTGCCGGCTTATGAATACGACGGTGAGCTGAAGGCGATAGTTGATGCCGAAGCCATCGAGGCCCTCCTGGCAACGCCGCCCCCCGGAGGAGCGGCCCTGGATGCCATTTTACGTAAGGCCCGCTCTTTAAAGGGGTTAAGCCTGGAAGAAGCAGCCGCTATCCTTAATTTAAATGATGACGCTTTGCTGCCAAAGGTTTACCGGGCGGCAGCCGAGGTTAAAGAGCGGGTTTATGGCCGGAGAATAGTTCTTTTTGCTCCCCTCTATATCAGCAATCGCTGCAGCAATAACTGTCTCTACTGCGGTTTCCGCCGCGATAACAGGGACCTTAAACGCAGGCTTCTAAGTCCGGAAGAGATTGGTAAAGAAGCCCGGGCCCTGGCTGAGCAGGGCTTCCAGCGTGTCCTCCTGGTCGCCGGTGAAGGCCGGCCGGGTGCCGATGTTGATTACCTCTGCCAGGCCGTCGAGGCGGTTTACCGCTATTCGCCCCTGCGTATTGTCCACCTTAACGTTGCTCCCCAGACGGTGGCCGGATTTCGCCGCTTGAAGCAGGCCGGTGCCGGCGTTTACCAGTGTTTCCAGGAAACCTACCATCCTGCTACTTACCGGGTAATGCATCCTGCCGGCATCAAGGCCGACTACGGCTGGCGCCTGACGGTCATGCACCGGGCCATGGCCGCCGGATTTGGCGACGTAGGCATGGGGCCGCTCCTGGGCCTGTATGATTACCGTTTTGAGGTCCTGGCGGCCATCAGCCATGCCCGCAGCCTGGAGGAGGCGTTCGGCGCCGGTCCCCATACCATGTCGGTGCCGCGCCTGCGGCCGGCCCTGGGGGCGGCTTTAACTGAGGTACCCTATCCTTTAAGCGATACCGATTTCCGCAAGGTTATAGCCGTTTACCGCCTGGCCTTACCATATGTCGGCCTGGTGCTCACTACCAGGGAGCGGCCGGAACTACGGGATGAGCTGGTGGATATGGGTGTTTCTCAGATTTCCGCCGGTTCCTGTGTCAGCCCGGGCGGCTACGCTGAACCTGAAGACCCGGCCGCCCAGTTTGAAGTGGGCGACCACCGGCCTTTGAGCGCCATGGTAGCCATGCTGCTGCAACATGGCCACCTGCCCAGTTTTTGTACCGCCTGTTACCGCTCTGGCCGTACCGGTAAACGTTTTACCGCCCTGGCGCGGGAAGGTGACATCCGGCGTTTCTGTCTGCCCAACGCCATCTTGAGTTTTCAGGAGTACCTGGTGACAAAAGCGCCGTCGGAGCTAAAGGCTGCAGGGGAAAGGGTTATTGCTGCGGCCATAGCTACCATTGCTGATAGCAACTTGCGGGAGGAGATCATGAAGCGCCTGGAACAAACCCGCCATGGAGAGATAGATTTACATTTCTAACACTTTCATTAGTCATACCTCCCCGGTCCGGGCATATACATAAATAAAGAAATATGCTTGTCCGGGGGGACGCAAGGTGCGGGATAGCTGGGACTGGGAGGAAGTTAAAGGGGCTCCCCTGGGTGGCTGGGCTGGGCCGGGGCGGACCGTACCGCCGTCACGGTTTCGACGCCGCTGGCTGCGGCAGGGGATCATTGCCGGCCTGTTATGGCTGGCCATAACCATACTTTTTCGCCTGGACGGCCCTGTGGTCCAGCCCCTGCAAATGGGCCTGCGTCATTACCTGGCCGACCCGGCGGCCGACTTTACCCCGGCCGTAGCTCAACTGGTACGTTCAGGGATGTGGCTGGATGCTTACGACCGCTGGGTTTTCCATTTTTTCAAGCCGGGAGCAGAGGCAGTCCCGGTGACTGCCGGCCAGGCTTTGCCAGCCATGGCTGTACCCCTTTCCGGGGATATCAGCCGCCCTTACGGTTGGATGGTTGCCGACGGCCAGCAATATTTCCATAATGGCATCGATATCCAGGCACCAGGGGGTTCAACTGTCCGGGCCGCCCTGGCGGGTAAGGTCATCAGGACCGGGGAGGACCCCGTTCTGGGGCTGGTCGTGGAAATCGATCACGGCCGGGGCCTGGTTACGGTATACGGCACCCTGGGCCAGGTCAAGGTCAGCCAGGGGCAGGCAGTGGAAAAGGGAAACGTGATTGCTACCCTGGCTCAAGGCCCGGTGGCCCAGCTCCATTTTGAAGTGCGGCAGGATGGCCGGCCGGTGGACCCTACAGCTTTATTAACTCCCCCAGGTAAGATGTAAACCATGCGCGCTGGTCGAGTGGGAACGGCAGAAATAATTTTCAACGATTATTTTCTGCTTCTCCTGGGCCTTTATTTTCTCGTGGGGGTTTTACCCCAGGCCTTACTTTTGTTTACGGCTGTGGCCTGGCATGAAGGCTGCCATGTCCTGGCAGCCTCCCGTCTCGGCTGGAAAGTGAAGAGCGTGGAACTCTTTCCCTTTGGTGGGGTGGCACGCCTCCGGCGGCCGCAGGGGCGGGATTTTACGGACGAAGCCCTGATAGCCCTGGCCGGCCCCGCGGCCAGTTTTTTCCTGGCGATGGGGATAACCCTTTTTGACCTGTTGCTTAACTTAACGCCGGCCTGGCTCCTTTTTTTTCGCCAGGTCAACCTTATCCTGGCCCTTTTTAACCTCTGGCCGGGCCTTCCCCTGGACGGGGGACGTATCTACCGGGCCTTGAGGGCGAAGCATACCGGGCTGTACCGGGCAACTTTGGAAGGAGTTTACGGCGGCCAGGTCCTGGCTCTCCTCCTGGGCCTGGGGAGTATTGGCGGTTTTATCTTCCGGCTGGCGGATCTCCAGGGCCTGGCCCTGGCCTTGTTTATCTATTACGCCGCCAGGCGAGAAGGGGAGGTGGCACCCTATATGTTCTGGCAGGATTTCTGGCGGCAGCGGGGTAAGGAAGCTGTTAAAGGGGATCAGTTTAAAACCACCAGGGTCTTTTGGCTGGCGGCCGGCCCGGGTCTCACTCTGGCCAGGGTGGCGCGCTCCTTTTCTCCTCGATCTTTCAACCTGGTAGCCGTCATCGGTAAAGGGGGACGGCTGGAAGGTATCCTAACGGAAACGGAAATCATGCAGGAGCTCCTGGAAGGAGGAAATAATACCCTGGATGTCCTGTTGCGGAGGTAGGGCAGACTCGCCCCGCCTTTTTCTTTGGATACAATTTTCGTTCCCTGATGAATGGAAGGGATGGCTATAAAAACCTTCGGGGTATATTTTTTTTTGATTTCCTGTTATACTAATGACCAGGAAATTGAGTAGCGCGAGGCGAAGAAATTGCAAGGTATTGAGTTGGAAAAGTTATTGACCAGGGTTAGCAAACCGGCCCGTTACCTGGGCACGGAGTGGAATGCCATTCACAAGGCCTGGGAAGAAAACCCGGTGCGCATGGCTTTTGTTTATCCTGACCTTTACGAAGTAGGCATGTCCCATCTGGGTCTGGCCATACTTTACGGCGTCGTCAATGAGCGGCCCGGTATGCTCATGGAGCGAGCCTTTGCCCCCGGACCGGACCTGGAGGGACTGCTCCGGGAAAACCATCTTCCCCTCTTCAGCCTGGAATCTCACCGGCCTTTAACTGAATTTGATGTCCTGGGCTTTACCCTCCAGTATGAAATGAGTTATACTACAATTCTTAATATCCTCGACCTGGCCGGCATACCTCTTATGGCTTCGGAGCGGTCCGCGGGCCATCCTCTAGTTATCGGCGGGGGACCGGGAGTGGCCAACCCGGAGCCGGTGGCTCCCTTTTTTGATGCTTTCCTCCTGGGTGATGGCGAGGAGGCATTGCCCGAGCTGCTGGCAATGGTGGGCAGTTTAAAAAAAGAAGGGGCAATTAACGACCGCCGCCGGGTTTTAAAGGCCATAGCCAGCATGCCCGGTTTTTATGTTCCTTCCCTGTATGAAGTGGAATACAACAACGACGGTACCGTGGCCGCGGTTGTCCCCCGGGAGGAGGGCGTACCCGAGCGCGTAGTCAAACGGGTCATCCCTGACCTGGATGCAGCCTATTTTCCCACCCAACCTATTGTTCCCTTCCTGGAGGTAATTCATGACCGCATGATGCTGGAAGTCATGCGGGGTTGCACCCATGGCTGTCGTTTTTGTCAGGCCGGGGCCATTTATCGTCCGGTAAGGGAACGGGACCTATCCATCCTCCTGCGCCAGGCGGAAGAGCTGGTGCGCCATACCGGCCACGAAGAGATATCCCTTACCTCTTTAAGCACGGCCGACTACTCCCGGGTGGAGGAGCTGGCGCGGGTCCTGGCAGCTGCCTATGCCGATCGAGGCGTCAGCATTTCCCTGCCCTCTTTACGGGTGGACGCCTTCAGCGTGCGCCTGGCGGAAGCCGTCCAGCGGGTACGTAAAAGCACCCTCACTTTTGCTCCCGAGGCGGGCAGCCAGCGTCTGCGAGATGTGATTAATAAAGGCGTAAACGAGGAAGACATCCTGACGGCCACCGGCGAGGCTTTCCGGGCCGGCTGGCAGGCCATTAAACTTTACTTTATGCTTGGTTTACCTACGGAAAGGGAAGAAGACCTCCTGGGCATTGTTGATCTGGCGCGGCGCATTCTCGATCAGGGTAGGAAACTGGCACCCGGGGGAAAACCGACGGTCACCGTCAGCGTTTCTTCCTTTGTCCCCAAACCCTGGACGGCCTTCCAGTGGGAACCCCAGGACCGGGTGGAAGCAATCAAAGAAAAGCAGAAGCTGCTGCGCACCCACCTTAAAGGCCCGGGTCTGCGTTTTAACTGGCATGAGGCCGAGGTCAGCTTTATCGAAGCGGTTCTCTCCCGGGGCGACCGGCGTTTGAGCAGGGCGATTGTGGCAGCCTGGCGCCGGGGAGCTAGATTAGAGGGCTGGTCGGAATACTTTAATTACAGCTGCTGGGAGGAGGCTTTCCGGGAGACAGGCCTTGATCCGGCCTTTTATGCCTACCGTTCGCGCCGGGAAGAAGAAATATTTCCCTGGGACCACCTGGACTTTGGCATAGCTAAGGACTTCTTAAAAAGGGAACGCCGGCGGGCCTGGGAGGGCCTAGTCACGGCTGACTGCCGCTCGGGTCGCTGCACAGGCTGTGGCGTCTGTCCTGGCCTGGGGGTTGACCTGATCCTGAAAGGAGGGCCCCGGGACAGTGCGACTTAGGATAAAATATAGCAAGGGCGGCCAGGCGGTTTTCCTGGGCCACTTGGAGATGCTCCGCCTGTGGCAACGGGCCATGCGCCGGGCGGGGCTTCCCCTGGCCTACAGCCACGGCTTTAACCCCCACCCGCGCCTGGCCTTCGGTCCGGCCCTGGCGGTAGGGATAGAGAGCCTGGCGGAATACCTGGACATGGAATTAACGGCACCCCTCGACCCGGTTGAGGTCAAAGAGAGGTTACAGGCCGAGTTGCCGGCAGGTTTGGAAATCTTGCTGGTCTTTGCCATTTCCGACCAGGCCCCGGCCCTGACGGCCATTATTAATACTGCTGCTTACCGCGTTGCCTGGGAGGAGCCTCCCGACCCCAAAATCCTTCAGGAAAAAGCGGAAACCTTTCTTTCTCAGCAGGTGGTCCGGGTGAGCCGGCCGGGCAAAGAAGGCGCCCGGGTCAAGGATATCCGGCCGGGTGTTTTCCAGCTGGCCGTTAAACCCGGAGCCACCCTGGAAATGCTCCTTGAGTGCAGTTCCCGGGGGGTTGTCCGCCCGGAAGAAGTGGTTGGCGCCATGGCCCTGGAGGGACCCTCCCGGGTGATTCGTACCGGCCTGTTTATCCGCCGGGACGGCAGGTTGCTGACCCCGGAAGAGTATGTTGACCCGCAGTTTCCGGCCCGGGGGCGAAAATGCAGCGTTTTATGAGAAGGTAGAGATGGGTGAACAAGGAAATCTTAATCCAGGCAGATGCCGAAGAGACGGCAGTGGCCGTCCTGGAGGACGGCCGTTTAATGGAGATATACCTGGAGAGGGTTACAAAAGCGCATCTGGTGGGTAACATTTATAAAGGCCGGGTGGCCAACGTTTTACCCGGTATGCAGGCGGCCTTTGTGGATATCGGCCTGGAGAAGAACGCCTTCCTTTTTGTTGATGATACCACCGGCCTGGAAGCCCTGGAGGGAGAGATGCCCGGCCGCAGCCGGAGACGCATCAGTGATGTTGTCCAGGAAGGCCAGGAGATCCTGGTCCAGGTGGTCAAAGAACCCCAGGGGAGCAAGGGTGCCCGGGTCACCACCCAGATTACTCTGCCGGGGCGTTATCTCGTCCTCATGCCTACAGTTAACTATATCGGCATCTCCCGCCGCATCGGCAGTGAGGAGGAAAGGGAGCGGCTGAAAACTCTGGCGCGAGCGGTTAAACCGCGCCGCATGGGGTTAATCGTCCGGACGGCGGCCGCCGGCGCCGGGCTGGAAGAACTCCGGGAAGACAGCAGGGCCTTGAGTCGGGTCTGGAAACGTATTCGTGAGCTGGCCAGGCGGAGCAAGGCCCCGCGGCTGCTCCACCATGATGTGGAACTCTCTTTACGTATTTTAAGGGATTTATACACGGAAGATGTCGATAGGCTCCTGGTCAATTCCCGGGATACCTACGACACGGTTGTAGGCATCCTGGCCGGGCGTTCGCCGGAGCTGCGGCGGCGGGTGGTGTTAAGGGAAGGTGCCGACCTTTTTGCCCTCTACGGCGTGCAAAACCAGATAGAGCAGGCTCTGAAGCGCAAGGTCTGGCTTAAATGCGGCGGTTACCTGGTTATTGACCAGATGGAGGCCCTGACGGCCATTGATGTTAATACGGGTAAATTTGTCGGCCGCCATAACCTGGCCGACACAATCCTGACGACCAACCTGGAAGCAGCGGTGGAAGTAGCCAGGCAACTCCGCCTGCGCAACATCGGCGGTATCATTGTCGTCGACTTCATCGATATGGAAAATCCCGCCCACCAGGAGCAGGTAATAAAAGTCCTGCAAAGAGAGCTGGCCCGGGATAAAACGAAAACCCAGATTCTGGGTTTTACCCGCCTGGGACTCCTGGAAATGACCCGGAAAAAAGACCAGCAGGAACTGGGAAGCATGCTGCAGCAGGACTGCCCCTACTGCCACGGTACGGGCAAGGTCTTGTCGGAAGAAACGGTGGCCCTCCAGGCCAGGAAAAAAATCCTGCAACTGGCCGGGGAGAGCCGGGCGCGGGCCCTGCTGGTGGAGGCCAATCCGTCTGTAGCTTCTTTGCTTATTGGCTCAGGGGGAGCCCACTTGCGCCTCCTGGAGCGGCGGGCCGGGAAACAGCTGATCATCAAGGGCGCTGAAAATCTTCACCTGGAAGAAGTAAACCTGCGGGAGCTCTTCGACCTGGACGAAATCAACAATGCCGCCCCCGTCAAAGCAGGCCAGATTCTGAAAGTTACCATCGAAGGGGCACATACGACCAACAACGGTGACGGTATCGCCAGGGTGGACGGCTTTGTCCTGGATATACCCGGCGGCGCCTCTTACCTCGGCCGGGAAGTTCCGGTAGAGGTTACCCGGGTTTACCGCACCTTTGCCCGGGCGCGGCTCTTAAACGATGCTTGACAGGTGCTGGGAAGATGTGTTACACTGCAAAAAGCCGCACCAGAGTTTTAAACCGCTCACCGCAGGTTTTAAAACCTTTTTAATAAGGTGCCTGACGGTGGCGAGTCTTAGCTTGGGGGGATTTCAGGTGTACGCCATTATTATGACCGGAGGCAAACAGTACCGGGTTAGCGAAGGCGACGTCATCCGGGTAGAAAAGCTGCCGGTTGCCGAAGGCGAAAAGGTAGTCCTGGATAAGGTGCTGGCCGTCGGCGAAGGGGCTGACCTGCAGGTAGGCACCCCTTACGTGAACGGCGCCAGGGTTACCGCTGCCGTAGAGGCCCATGGTAAGGGCAAAAAGATAATTGTTTTCAAGTATAAGCCCAAGAAAAACTACCGGCGCAAGCAGGGTCATCGCCAGCCCTATACCCGGTTGCGGATTGAAAAAATTGAGGTGCAATGATAAGGATTGTCTTCTGGCAGGAAAGGGGCGGGAGCCTTACGGGCTTCACCGTTACCGGCCATGCCGGTTACCGTCCTAAAGGCGAGGATATCGTCTGTGCCGCTGTATCGGCCCTGGCCCAGACGGCAGTTTTTAGCCTGAAGGACCATCTGGAAGAGGAACCCGGGGTAAGCATCCGGGAAGGTTTTCTGGAGTGCCGCTTGCCGGCTAGCTTAAACCCCGCCGACCAGGAGAAAGCCCGGGTGATTCTCAAAACTATAGAACTGGGGCTGAAGGCTATAGCCAGCGATTACAGGCAGTATGTAGCATTAGAATATAAAAACATCTGACTTCCGAAATCTAAGGGGGTGGGCGAGATGATGATGGATTTACAGCTTTTTGCCCATAAAAAAGGTGTAGGTAGTTCCCGGAACGGCCGCGATAGTGAGGCCAAACGCCTGGGAGTAAAGAGACAGGACGGCCAGTTTGTTAAGGCCGGCAACATCCTGGTGCGCCAGCGCGGTACCAAGATCCACCCGGGCCTGAACGTTGGAATTGGCAAAGACGATACCCTTTTTGCTCTGATTGACGGCATAGTCCGTTTTGAGCGTAAAGGCCGCGAGAAGAAACAAGTAAGCGTTTATGCCAGTTAAAAAGAACCCCTGGAAATTTCCAGGGGTTTCTGCTATGGACCGGCCCGTCAGCGCCTGGGACCACGGCAGGTGAATGTGCAAAAATAATAAGGGGCGAGGTGTCTGGCATGACCTGGCAGGCCGCAGAAGTAATATCTTTGCTACGCTCGCAAAGACACGATATCTTGAACCACCTGCAGGTAATATCCGGCTATCTCCAGTTACAAAAATATGACCGGGCTTTAACATATTTGCAAGAGGTTAATGCAGAGCTGGAGCAGTTAGGCCGGCTCATGCGCCTGAAACAACCCGATCTGGCCCTGCTAAGCCTTCTTAAAATGGAACAGGTAGCTGCCAGGGGTATAACCCTGACAATAGCAGTACATACCATGATGGAGAACCTGACCATGGATAATAATGTAGCCCTCGCCCTCTGGGAGGCAGCCTGGGACCTGGCCCTGGCCCTGGCCGGTGAAGGGAATACCCTTCAGGTTAGCCTTATTGAGCAGGAGGAAGGCTATTACCTATCCTTTAAAGTCGGAGTTCCGGCAGCAGTCCCTGCCGGAACCGTAAAACACCTGGCCGACCTGGCCGGTAGCCACCAGGTACCCTTCACCTGGCAACCGGAAACCGGAGAAATGGGACTGCTTTTGAGGAGCGGGTAGTGAGGGGCCGGAGTAGCCCATGACGTTACTCGCTGTTTTTGGCAATTAATGAAAAAGCAAGCGGGCTGGCTTTTGTCAGGAGCGAGCAAGACAATGCCAGCCTGCGATAGAGTTATTTTCGGAGGAGCGCTATCCCCTTGTTTTACGACGAAGCCAAAATTTACGTGCGCGGCGGCGACGGCGGCAATGGTGTCGTCGCCTTCCGGCGGGAGAAATATGTCCCCCGCGGCGGCCCCAGCGGCGGTGACGGCGGCCGCGGCGGCAGCGTAATCCTGGAAGCCGATGCGTCTTTAAGAACCCTGGTCGATTTCCGCTATCGCTCCCACTACCGGGCCGAGCGGGGCCAGCACGGTCAAGGGAAAAATAAACACGGCCGCAGTGCCCCGGATCTCATCCTCCGGGTGCCGGTAGGGGTGGTAGTCCGGGATGCCGCTACCGGACAGGTCCTTGCCGATCTGGTAGAGCACGGCCAGCGCGTCGTGGTGGCGGCCGGCGGCCGCGGCGGCCGGGGGAATGCCCGCTTTGTTTCACCGACAGACCGGGCACCTACCTATGCCGAGAAGGGCGAACCCGGGGAGGAACGCTGGCTGCTCCTGGAATTAAAGCTTCTGGCCGATGTCGGCCTCATCGGCATGCCCAATGCCGGCAAGTCAACCCTGCTTTCCCGTATATCCGCCGCCCGGCCCAAGATTGCCGACTACCCCTTTACCACCCTGACTCCCGTTCTCGGTGTGGTTCGGGTAGATGATGAAAACTCCTTTGTGGTGGCCGACATACCCGGCCTTATTGAAGGTGCCCACCAGGGCGCCGGCCTGGGGTTAAAGTTTTTACGCCACATCGAGCGCACCAGGGTCCTGGTCCACGTCCTCGACGTATCTTTACCGGCCGAAGAAGTCCTGGATAACTGGCAAACTATCAATAAAGAGCTGGAACACTATAACCCGGAACTGGCCCGGCGGCCCCAGGTAATAGCCGCCAACAAAATGGACATCCCAGGCGGGGAAGCAAAAGTGGCTTACCTTAAAGAGCGCTTAAGGGATGCTTACCCTATTTTTCCCATTGCCGCCGCTACCGGTGCCGGCCTTGAGGCCCTCCTTTACCACCTGGCAGGCATGCTTAAAAAACTGCCACCGCCGGCACCTTTGCTGGAACCAGGGGAAGAAAAGGTGACAACCTTTACCCCGGAAGAGATAACAATCACCAGGGAAGGGAGCGTCTTCCTGGTTAAAAATAGAGAAATCGAGCGCCGGGTAGCCATGACTTACCTGGATAACGACGAAGCCGTGCGCCGCCTGCAGGTCTACCTGCAGCAGAAGGGCCTCGAAGCCGCCCTGCGCCAGGCTGGCGTCTTCCCCGGCGCTACGGTAAGAATAGGTAAATATGAATTTGAGTACAGGGAAGAGGAATAAAGGTACTGAATGCCCAAAAGGTATGAATAAAGATGGTATCTGGCGGAAGCGAGGGGGATAATGCCAGGCAAGGGGGTGGTGGGTACAGGCGGAAGGCGACTTGGTTCGAGGCGTAAGATACTTACGCAAAGCCGCAGCGAGGCGGCGGTGAACGGGATGGGGATCGTAACGTAGCTTCAAGGATGAGAAGTACCACGCCCCGTAATGATTGTGCAAAGAGATAAAGCCAGGCCACCCCCGCCGCCGAGCAAGGCTGAGCGTAAAGTTTGCTAGCCGAGAACCACCGGAGCCTGAAGTCTGTACCCCCACACCCCAAAAAGCTGGAGTACAGATCAACCAGCAATCGCCGTTTTTGATAGAACCTTATTTTAGTAGGAGTGACGGCCTTGACGGAGAGGGAGTGCCGCGAGGCTCTACAACAGGCCCGCAGGCTGGTAGTTAAAGTAGGCACCAGCACCCTGACCCATAAAACAGGCAAATTAAACCTCGAACGCATGGAGCGCCTGGTCCGGGAACTGGTAGACCAGGTCAATGCCGGCCGCCAGGTTGTGCTGGTTACTTCCGGGGCCGTGGGGGCCGGCATGGGTCGCCTGGGATTGAAGGAAAAACCCCGGACACTGCCGGAAAAACAGGCCGCTGCCGCCGTGGGCCAGGGCTTGCTCATGCATATGTATGAAAAATTGTTCAGCGATTACGGGCTGCTTGTAGCCCAGATCCTTTTAACCCGGGACGATCTGGCCGACCGCCGCCGTTACCTCAATTCCCGCCACACCCTGGCCACCCTGTTACACCTGGGCGTGGTACCCATAGTCAATGAAAATGATACCGTGGCCGTGGACGAAATCCGGGTTGGTGATAATGATACCCTGGCGGCCCTGGTGGCCGGCCTGGTTGACGCCGATATTTTAATCCTGTTGACGGATATCGGCGGCCTTTTTTCCTCTAACCCCTTGACTGATAGGGATGCCACTTTACTCCGGTGTGTTACAGAAATTACGCCGGAGATTGAAGCCCTGGCCGGGGGGGCCGGTTCTACCTGGTCCACCGGCGGCATGGCCACCAAGCTCCAGGCCGCGCGGCTGGCCACCAGCTTCGGCATCCCGGTAGTGATCACCAGCGGCCTGGAGGGTGGAAGAATCAGCGCCGTCCTGCGGGGGGAAGAAGTGGGTACCATCTTTATCCCCCGGGAACACCGCACCCATACCCGTAAGCGCTGGCTGGCCTACGGCCCGGGGATCCAGGGCCAAGTCCAGGTGGATGCCGGGGCCGTCAGGGCCATATGCGGGGGGGGAAAAAGCCTTTTACCGGGGGGTGTGGTGGCCGTTTACGGCGACTTTGACCAGGGAGCCATTATCAGCATAATCGATCCGGACGGCAAGGAAATTGCCCGCGGTATGTCCAACTATGCGGCCGAGGCCATTCGCCGCATCCAGGGCAGGAAAACGAAGGAGATTGTCGAAATCTTAGGCTATAAAGATTACGATGAGATCGTACACCGGGATAACATGATAGTCCTGGTTTGAACTTACATCTCATATACAAAGGAGTGGCTGCCATGAATGTAGCCGCAGAAGTGCAGGCCAAGGGTAAGCTGGCCAGGGAAGCGGCGCGCATACTGGCTAACCTGAACACCAGTATAAAAAATGAAGCCCTGCTGGCCATGGCCCGGGCCCTGGAGGAGGAACAGGATTTTATCCTGGAGGCCAATGCCCGGGATATGGCTGCCGGCAGAGAAAAGGGGCTTTCCCGGGCCCTGCTGGACCGCCTCCTTTTAAACGAGAAGCGCATCAAAGATATGGCCGTGAGTTTGCGGGAACTGGTAGCTTTGCCCGACCCGGTGGGCGAAGTTACTTCCATGTGGACGCGGCCCAACGGCCTGCAGATCGGCCGCGTACGGGTACCCCTGGGGGTGATCGGCATTATCTATGAAGCCCGGCCCAACGTGACGGTAGATGCGGCGGGCCTGTGCCTGAAAACCGGTAATGCCGTTATCCTGCGCGGCGGCTCCGAGGCTTTTAATTCCAACCGGGCCCTGACCCAGGTCATCAGCCGGGCGGCAACGGCCGCCGGCATACCGGAGGGGGCCATCCAGTTAATTGAGACTACTGACCGCGAAGCTGTCAACCTGTTGCTCCGGGCCAATGAATACCTGGATGTCCTGATTCCCCGGGGAGGCGCCGGCCTCATCCGGACGGTGGTGGAGAATGCAACGGTGCCGGTGATTGAGACGGGTGTAGGCAACTGCCATGTCTACGTCGATGCCGCAGCCGACCTGGAGATGGCCAGAAACATCGTTATCAATGCCAAGACCCAGCGCCCCGGCGTCTGCAACGCCATGGAGACCCTGCTGGTCCATGAAAAGGTGGCGGCAGAATTCCTGCCTTCCCTGGCGGAGGCCCTGAAGGAAAAGGGGGTTGTTTTGCGGGGGTGCGAACGCACCCGGAAACTTGTCCCCTGGGCGGAAGCGGCTACCGAAGAAGACTGGGCTACCGAATACCTGGATTTGATCCTGGCCGTCCGGGTGGTCGACAGCCTGGAAGCGGCCCTGGAGCATATCCATACCTACGGCACCAAACATTCGGAGGCCATTGTCACCAGCAATTACCAGACAGCACGGGAATTCCTGGCCCGGGTTGATGCTGCCGCCGTTTACGTCAATGCTTCCACCCGCTTTACCGATGGTTATGAATTCGGTTTCGGGGCGGAAATCGGCATCAGCACCCAGAAGCTCCATGCCCGGGGTCCCATGGGTCCGGAGCAGCTAACAACTTTTAAGTATATTATTTTTGGTAGTGGACAGATTCGTCAGTAATTGTTAAAATAACAACATAGGGAACCGGGAGGGAGCTATGAAGACATTTAACAACAACCGGCGGGTAGGTATTATGGGGGGGACCTTTGACCCCATTCATTTCGGTCACCTGGTAACGGCCGAAGCCGCCCGCTGGGAATTTGCCCTGGAAAAAGTGGTGTTTGTCCCTTCCGGGCGACCTCCCCATAAAAAGGACTACCCGGTCACCGATTCGGAGCACCGCTACCAGATGACGGTCCTGGCTACGGCCAGCAACCCATACTTTGAAGTATCCCGGAGCGAGATTGACCGGGAGGGCTATTCTTATACCATCGATACAGTTCTTGAGTTTCGCCGCTTTTACGGCCCTGAGGTCCAGCTTTTCTTTATTACCGGTGCCGATGCCATCCTGGAGATCTTGACGTGGAAGGATGTCGACAGGCTCCTCCAAGAGTGCCATTTTATTGCCGCCACGCGTCCCGGTTTTCAGTTGAGCCGGCCAGGGGAGTCCAGACCCATGTTACCGGTTGAGGGTAGGCACCGTATTCATCTCATCGAAGTCCCGGCTCTGGCCATTTCTTCTACTGATATCCGCTGGCGGGTACAAAATAAAAAACCGATTAAATACCTGCTCCCGGAGGCGGTAGAAGAATATATCCACTGCCAGGGGTTGTACCGGCCCCGGAACAGTGGCGTATATGAAAAGAGCTAGGACTATATACTACTACTAACATCGAAGAAGAGGTGAAGTGCATTGGTGCGTACCCTGTATGTGGGCAACCTTCCCTGGGCCACAACTGAGGAAGAACTGGCCAGGGCGTTTGCGGCCCACGGCGAAGTGTTGAGCGCGCGGATTATTACCGACCGCCAGACGGGCCGGTCCCGGGGTTTCGGTTTCGTTGAAGTTAACGATGCCGATGCCGACCGCATGATCGCTGCCATGAATGGTACCGAACTTGGTAATCGCGTCTTAACCGTCAACGAAGCCCGGGCCCGTTCGTAAGACCCGGATTGAGTTTAACCTCCTATTTTTAAAAAAATAGGGGGTTTTTGTTAGCTGCCAGGCGGAGGTTAAAAAAGTGAAAAAGTACCTGCAACTTTTGGCAGCTCGGCTGCCCGCAGGGCGTTACCGCCACAGCCTGGGTGTAGCTGATACCGCAGCCGGACTGGCAGTAAAAAATGGTATTGACCCGGAACAGGCCCGCCTGGCGGGCCTGTTACATGATTATGCTCGAGATTTACCTCCGGAACAGCTCCTGGACCTGGCTGGGACTGCGGGGCTCATAACCTGTGATCTGGAAAGGCGACTGCCCGTTTTACTCCACGGCCCCGTGGGAGCCCTGCTCCTGGAACGGGAGCTGGGGATAACCGATAAAGCCATTCTCCAGGCGGTGGCCCGACACACGGTAGGGGCACCGGCCATGACACCGCTGGATAAAATTATATACCTGGCGGATGTCATTGAACCCGGGCGCCAGTTTGCCGGTGTCAATGCTCTTCGCAAAATAGCAGCAACTGACCTGGAGGCAGCTTTGTTGAAAGCCTTTGAATCCAGTATTATTTACATCCTGGATAAAGAACAGCCCCTCCATCCGGCCACGGTGGAGGCGCGCAACTACATTTTACTGGCCAGGGGAGGTTATTAATTAATGGATGCAGCCCGGGTAGCTGAGCTGGCGGCCAGGGCAATAGTTGAAAAAAAGGGACTGGAACCGGTAATCCTGGACCTTAGAGGTATTACCCTCATTGCCGATTACTTTGTTATCACCAGCGGTACATCGGCAACTCAGGTTCAGGCCATTGCCGGCCGGGTAGAGGAACTCCTGGGGGAAAACGGGGTAAAGCTCCTGCACCGGGAAGGCTGGGATGCCGCCCGCTGGATCTTACTCGATTTTGGCGCGGTGGTGGTACATATCTTCCAGGAAGAAGAGCGCCGTTTCTACGACCTGGAACGCCTCTGGCGGGATGCCAGGGTGATTAAAATAGATGCCGTTTAGCACAAGATAGCTATGCCGCTTTTGCGGTACCCGGCAGAAAGGATTAAAATAAAGGGCTGGCATTTGTTTGGAGCGAGCAATGCTAGTTTGGTGCGCAGTTATTTTAGGGTAAACTTTGGGAGTGACTGGTTATGGAAGCAAGGTATAATTTCAAGGAAATTGAACCCAAATGGCAGCGCCGCTGGGAAGCAAGCGACCTTTACCGGGTAACGGAAGATAGCAGCAAACCCAAGTATTATTGCCTGGAGATGTTCCCTTACCCATCCGGAAATTTACACATGGGGCATGTACGCAATTATTCCATTGGTGATGTTGTCGCCCGTTTTAAACGCATGCGGGGCTACAACGTCCTCCATCCCATGGGCTGGGATGCCTTTGGCCTGCCGGCGGAAAACGCGGCCATCCACCGTGGGATTCCGCCGGCGGAGTGGACCTGGAGCAATATTGCCAACATGCGCCGCCAGCTCCATGCCATGGGTATCAGCTACGACTGGGACCGGGAGGTAGCTACCTGCCATCCCAGCTACTACCGCTGGACCCAGTGGCTCTTCCTGCAGATGTATAAGCACGGCCTGGCCTACCGTAAAAAAGCCGCCGTCAACTGGTGCCCTTCCTGCGCCACGGTCCTGGCCAATGAGCAGGTAGTTGACGGCGCCTGCGAGCGCTGTCATACCCATGTCATGCGCAAAGACCTCGAACAATGGTTTTTCCGCATCACTGCTTATGCCGAGCGGCTCTTGAATGATCTGCAAAAGCTGCCCGGCTGGCCGGAAAAAGTTAAAATCATGCAGGAAAACTGGATCGGCAAGAGTACCGGTGCCGAGGTTATTTTCCGGGTGGAAGGCAGTGGCGAGGAAATACCGGTATTTACTACCCGCCCGGATACCCTTTACGGCGTTACTTATATGGTCCTGGCTCCCGAACATCCCCTGGTGACGAAACTGGCAGCGGGGAAACCCCAGGAAAAGGAAGTAGACCAATTTGTCCAGGCGGCTCGCTATTTGAGTGATCTGGACCGGACGGCTACCGAGAAGGAAAAGGAAGGCGTCTTTACCGGTGCTTATGCCATAAACCCGGTCAATAACGAGCGGGTGCCCATCTGGATTGCCAACTACGTCCTCATGGAATACGGTACCGGGGCGGTCATGGGGGTACCGGCCCATGACCAGCGGGACTTCGAATTTGCCCGCAAGTACAACCTGCCGGTCAAGGTTGTTATCCAGCCCCAAGGGCAGGAACTTGACGGCGCCACCATGACGGCCGCCTACGTCGAGGACGGCATTATGGTCAACTCTGGTCCCTTCAACGGCCTGCCCAACCGGGAGGGCATCGGAAAGGTAACTGCCTACCTGGAGAGCATTGGTAAAGGTAAGGCCCGGGTGAATTACCGCCTGCGGGACTGGCTGATTTCCCGCCAGCGTTACTGGGGCGCGCCCATACCCATGATTTACTGCGATAGCTGCGGCCTGGTACCCGTACCCGAAGAAGATCTGCCGGTCATCCTGCCCGAGGGAGTGGAGTTTAAACCGACAGGGGAATCGCCGTTAAAGAACTGCCCCGAGTTTGTCAACACCACCTGTCCCCGGTGCGGCGGCCCGGCGCGGCGGGAGACGGACACCATGGATACCTTTGTCTGCTCCTCCTGGTATTTCCTGCGCTACACCAGCCCCCGCAGCCAGGAGCGGGCTTTTGAACGGGATAAGGTTGATTACTGGATGAACGTGGATCAGTATATCGGCGGGGTGGAGCATGCCATCCTCCATCTCATGTATGCCCGCTTTTTTACCAAGGCCCTGTACGACTTTGGCCTGATAGGGGTTGAGGAGCCCTTCCAAAACCTCCTGACCCAGGGGATGGTCTTAAAGGACGGCAGCAAGATGTCCAAATCCAAAGGGAATGTTGTCAGCCCGGAAGAAATAATAGAGCGCTATGGCGCCGATACCGCCCGCCTCTTTATCCTCTTTGCCGCCCCTCCGGAGCGGGACCTGGAGTGGAGCGACCAGGGGGTGGAAGGTTGCTACCGCTTTTTAAACCGGGTCTGGCGTCTGGTTGCTGCTTACGCCGATGCCGTGCGCCGGGCTGGCGGCACCCCCGCGGTGAAAACTCCTGCCGACCGCGAGCTCTGGCGGCTCCTCCACGCCACCATCAAGAAGGTTACCGAGGATATCGAGCAGCGCTTTAACTTTAACACGGCCATCAGCGCCATTATGGAACTGGTCAACGGTTGCTACCGTTACCAGGACACCGTTGCTGAAAATGAACAAAACCTGCCGCTGATGGGTGAGGTTTTGCGGAAGTTAATAACCTTGCTGGCCCCCTTTGCTCCCCACATTGCGGAGGAGCTATGGCAGGGCCTGGGAGGGCGGGAGAGCGTCCACCTGGAATCGTGGCCTGCTTTTGACCCTGATGCCCTGGTGGAGGAAGAGGTAACCCTGGTGGTGCAGATCAACGGTAAAGTTAGGGACCGGGTGCAGGTTCCTGCGGGGCTGCCTGAAGAAGAAGTTAAGAAGCTTGTTTTAAAAAGGGAAAAAGTGGCCAGCCTGCTTGCCGGCCAGCAAGTGGTTAAAGTTATTGTGGTGCCGGATAAGCTGGTCAATGTCGTAGCCCGCCGGGCGAGTTGAAAGCGATCCGGCCATCAAGGTTGGTAGGCTCCGGGAGGGCAGTCACAGGTCTACCTGCGACCCTCCCGGCTTCCAGCACAGGGCGTGATTATAAAAGGCGGTATCCCACCCTATGGGTAAAAGAGGGTATCAACGATTCCTGCCCTGTTTTCGTCAAAAAGGCTGGAAAAATGGCTCTAGTTAGGTTAAAATGTTGCGCGTAGCGTGGGAAACTGGAGAAAGGATGGATGGGATGTCTCTTAAACGAATTCTACAGTTAGTGCTGCTGGTGTTCGGTTCTTTTCTCGCCTTGAGCGATGTGGCCTGGGCATCTGGAGGAAATGAATTGGGCCATCTTTTACCCTGGTGGAGCGTACTGCCATTTGTAGGTATGTTGCTGTCCATTGCTATCTTCCCCCTGGTTAACGTCCACTGGTGGGAGCACAACATGGGCAAGGTAAGCGCGTTCTGGGCTCTGGTTTTCTTTATTCCCTTTTTAATCGCCTTCGGCAGCGGGACTGCTTTTTTCCAGGCCCTGGAAGTATACCTGCTTGATTACCTGCCCTTTATCATTCTCCTCTTTGGCCTATTTGTAGTCTCGGGAGGAATTATCCTTCGCGGGACCTTGCAGGGAACTCCGGCCGTTAACGTATTGCTCCTCCTGGTAGGCACCGCCCTGGCCAGCTGGGTGGGAACGACGGGAGCCAGCATGCTCCTGATCCGGCCGGTGATCCGGGCCAACGAGTGGCGGCGTTATAAGGCCCATATAATTATCTTCTTTATCTTCCTTGTATCCAATATCGGCGGCTCCCTGACACCCGTGGGTGACCCGCCCCTGTTCCTCGGGTATTTAAGGGGCGTTCCCTTCTTCTGGACAATGCGATTAATTGTTCCTATGGGATTTAATGTAATTATCCTCCTGGCCTTATATTATATCCTGGATAGTTACTTTTACCGTAAAGAAAGCGTCCCGGAACTGAAGAACGAGCGGGAACCCTTGCGTGTTGAGGGGTTACACAATCTTATTTATCTCGGCATCGTTCTTGCTGCGGTTATTACCAGCGGCATCCTGGCCAAGAACCCTGCCTTTGCCGATCTGAAAACAGGTACCCTTTACGGCATCACCCTGTTTAGACACGGGGAAGAAGCAGTGGTACTGCCTTACACCAATATAATCCGCGACCTGGCCATTCTCCTGGCAGCCTTCTTGTCTCTAAAAACTACTCCCCAGCTTATTCGCAAAGATAATCGCTTCACCTGGGGCCCCATCAAGGAAGTGGCCACCCTTTTTGCCGGTATCTTCATGACCATGATCCCGGCCCTGGCTATCCTCCACGCCCGTGGTGCGGAATTGGGCTTAACCCACCCGGCGCAGTTTTTCTGGGCCACGGGGGCCCTTTCCAGCTTCCTGGATAACGCTCCCACGTACCTGGTGTTTTTGACCACTGCCGCTAGCCTGGGAGCCGCCAGCGGCGTGCCGACCACTGTAGGGATAGTAGCTCCCAAGATGTTGCTGGCCGTATCCTGTGGGGCGGTGTTTATGGGGGCCAATACTTATATCGGTAATGCTCCCAACTTTATGGTGCGCTCCATAGCGGAAGAGAATGCCATCCGCATGCCGAGCTTCTTCGGCTATATGGCCTGGTCGATGGGTATTTTAATTCCCCTGTTTATCCTGGACACCCTCCTCTTTTTCCGTTAACCCTTAACAGGATTGCCATGCAGGTAATAGCTTTTATGGACAAAGCCGGTGCTCCAGCACCGGCTTTATCCATTTACTTCCCCTGACGGTACCACGTTAGCAGATGGTGGTTACTGGCAGCTTCGTACCCCTGCGAGGGGACTTTTTGATATCTATTAGTGGTAGAATATGGCGCCAATGGCAGGAAAAAGACGATTCTAGTCGTATTTTTAATTGAGTAAGATCTTTTTACCGGGGTGATAGGAAGTGTGGGAATGGGACGGCCGCGTGCGCTGGCTGGCCGCAGCCCTGGTGGCGGCCCTCCTCTTCGGCGCCGGTCTCCAGTACGGCCGCTGGCAGGAACGGCAAGCGGCAAAAGAGCTGCCCCGGGTTGTGCCGGGAGATAAAGCCGCGGCGGCTCTTACCGGGGACAAACCTGCCGCTGAGGACCAGGGGGCTAACGGTTCCAAACCACCGACCATCCAGGTCCATGTAGCCGGGGCGGTGCAGAGGCCCGGTGTCTACGAGCTCAAGGCCGGAGCCAGAGTCAACGAAGCAGTCAGCCTGGCAGGGTTATTACCGGAGGCCAATCCTAATGCCCTGAACCTGGCCGCGCCTTTAAATGACGGCCAGCAGGTGATTGTTCCCCGCCAGGGCGAGGCAGGGCCGGCAGGTGGTAGTAGCAATTTTTCCGGCCCGGTAACTTCTGGGGGAGGCACTGCCGGCGATACTGCTAAGACAGGCGGTAAGGTAAATATTAACACCGCCACCATGGCGGAGCTGGATAGTTTACCTGGTATAGGCCCTACCCTGGCCCAGCGCATCATCGACTACCGGAACCAGAAAGGCCCCTTCCGGACTATTGAAGACCTGCAAAATGTCTCCGGTATCGGGCCGGGCAGGTTCAACGACCTCAAGGATTTGATAACTGTTTATTGACCACCTGTGTTGATTCTTGACACACGGGTAACAGGACGGCAATACTTGACACGGGGGGAAGGTGAAGCTAAACTTGCTATGTGACTAAATTCTAAGGAGAGTATGAGAATGAACTACATCCAGGCCATTGTCCTGGGCCTGGTCCAGGGCCTGGGCGAGTTTTTGCCTATCTCCAGTTCTGCCCATCTGGTTTTGCTTCCCTGGTTTTTCCGCTGGCCCGACCCGGGCTTAACCTTTGATGTCGCCTTGCACCTGGGTACGCTGATTGCCGTGGTAGCTTATTTCTGGCGAGACCTTATAGAACTGGTTGTTTGCGGCTTATTTCAACCCAGGAGCCTGGACGGCCGCCTCTTCTGGTACCTGGTTGTTGCCTCCATCCCGGGGGCCATCTTTGGTTATCTCCTGGAAGACCAGGCCGCGACGGTTTTCCGCTCGCCCCAGCTCATTGCTTTAACCCTTACCTTGATGGGTATTGGCCTGTGGTGGGCCGACCGGGTGGGTCGAAAGACCCGGCAAATGGATGATATTACCCTGGCTGACAGCATTATTGTTGGTATTTCCCAGGCACTGGCCATAATCCCCGGCGTCTCTCGTTCCGGGATTACCATGTCCGCCGGGCTCCTTACCGGGATGCAGCGCGAGACGGCAGCCCGCTTTTCCTTCCTCATGTCGGTGCCGATTATTGCCGGGGCAGCCCTGCTGCAGTTAAAGGAATTAACCCTGGCTGCTATCAACCTGCCCTTTATCTTGGGGGTTCTGACGGCAGCCGTCGTCGGCTTTTTAGCCATCAAGTTTTTGCTCCAGTACTTGCGCCACGGCAGTTACCTCCTATTTACCTGGTACCGTATTTGCCTGGCCGCCTTGGTGGTAGCTGTTTTATGGTTACGCCGCTAAAATAGCTAAGAAATTTTATTTATTGACATTGGGGTTCCAGGTAATTATAATAAAAACAAAATAAAATAACGTAAGCAATGGTGCTTACAAGGCGATGAAGCCGCTATCATTTTTAAGATAGCGGCTTTATTATTATCCTAATGTTGGGAGCAAGTAAAGGCGCTAATCAGGGTGGAGTGAAAGCCCCCTGGGGTAGCGCCTTTTACTTTTTAATTCTTTAACACCAGGGAGGGGGTAGCCATGGGCAAACAGGTCAGGAAGAGATGGTAATTTCGTTTAAAAAAGTTTGGGGGAGGTAAAACCATGCAAATTTCAAGATGCAGAATCGGTCTGGTTCTTCTCTTTGTAAGCGTAATGTTATTTTTCCCTTCTGTGGCCTGGGCCGGGGAGCCGACGGCTGCCAGCAACGCGACTGCCCTTGATACCGTCTGGACTTTAATAGCTGCTTTTCTAGTTTTCATTATGCAGGCGGGCTTTGCCATGGTCGAAACCGGCTTTACCCAGGCCAAAAATGCAGCCAATATTGTCATGAAGAACCTCATCGACTTTTGTTCCGGTTCCATTATCTACTGGCTGGTTGGCTTTGCCATCATGTTTGGCGTTGATGCCGGCGGCTTTATCGGGACCACCGGCTGGGGAACAACAGGCACCTTTGAACACCTGGGGCTGGAGATCCCCCTCTACGCTTTCCTGATTTTCCAGACAGTCTTCTGCGCTACAGCAGCTACCATCGTTTCCGGCGCTATGGCTGAAAGGACGAAGTTTGTTGCTTACCTGATTTACAGCATCTTTATCAGTGCCGTCATCTACCCTGTAGTTGGCCACTGGGCCTGGGGCGGCGGCTGGCTATCCCAGCGCGGCTTCATCGATTTTGCCGGTTCCACTGTAGTCCACTCGGTCGGGGGCTGGACGGCCCTGGTAGGCGCGGCCATGGTGGGTCCCCGGCGCGGCAAGTTTGGTCCTGACGGTAGTGTGAGGGCTATTCCCGGCCACAGCATTACCCTGGGAGCCCTGGGCGTCTTCTTACTCTGGTTCGGCTGGTTCGGTTTTAACCCGGGCAGCACCCTTTCCGGTACCACACCGGACATTGCCCGCATCGCCGTCACGACTAACCTGGCTGCGGCGGCAGGGGCCTTTGGCGGCCTCATTCTGCCCTGGCTGCGTTTTGGGAAACCCGATGTCAGTTTGACTCTGAACGGTACCCTGGGTGGACTGGTGGGCATTACGGCCGGGACGGCTGCCGTCAGTCCCCTGGGAGCTGTGATTATCGGCTTCCTGTCGGGCTGCGTAACGGCCCTGGGAGTGGAATTTATGGATAAGGTTTTAAAGGTTGATGACCCTGTTGGCGCCGTTTCAGTTCACGGTTTTAGCGGTGCTTTTGGAACCATTATGGTCGGTCTTTTTGCCGTCGAGGGAGGCCTTTTCTACGGCGGCGGCGTCTCCCTGTTGATCACCCAGTTAATTGGCGTGGCAGCAGTTTTTGCCTGGACTGTACTTACAGCAGCCATCCTTTTTGCTATCATCAAAGTTACTGTAGGTTTGCGGGTATCTGAGGAAGAGGAAAGCGAAGGGTTGGATATTTACGAGCACGGTATCCAGGCCTACGGTGATTTCGTCATGCGGGGTACGCAAGTTCACTGAGGCAGGATACCGTAGTTCAAAGGAAAGGCGGGGAAAAAATGAAAAAGATCGAGGCCATTATCCGGCCGGCCAGGCTGGAAGCTGTGAAAGAGGCCCTGGGTAAATACGGCATCAATGGGATGACCGTAACCCATGTTACCGGTTGCGGCCTGCAAAAGGGCAAAACTGAAGTTTACCGCGGCAGCCAGTATACAATTGACTTGTTACCTAAAGTTAAGGTAGAAATTGTTGTCCTGGATAAAGACGTAGATGAGGCGATTAACCTTATCTTGAGGGAAGCCCGTACCGGTTCCATCGGCGATGGTAAAATCTTTGTATATAATATAGAAAATGCCATCCGTATTCGTACCGGTGAAATGGGTGAAGCAGCTATTTAAAGCAGAAGCTTGCCCGTGAGCTGGAGTAACGTTTTACTTTTGCCAGCGGTCTTTGGTTATCCCTTCGACGAGGGTAGCCGGACCGTCTTTTTTTATCCCTGCCCGGATATTTAAGCCTGGCTCAAATGGTAAAATAAAATCATAACCGTATAAATTAAAGAAGGTGAAGCAGTGCTCAGAGTCACAGGTATCAAGATACCCGTAACAGATAAAGTGCCGGATCTGCAGGCCGCCCTTTTGCAAAAGCTCGGCATACCGGCCCGGGATTTACAGGGTTTTACCATTTACCGCCAGTCCCTGGATGCCCGTTCCCGGGAGACGATCTACTGGGTCTATACCCTGGATGCCAGGGTTAAGAATGAAAGCCGCCTGTTAAAGAAACATGCTGGCGATAAAACCATCTCCCGGGCTACCTACCCGGTCTATCAATTCGTCAAACCGGGCGAGGAAAAACTCGCGCACCGTCCCGTAATTATCGGTACCGGGCCGGCCGGACTTTTTGCCGGGCTGCTTTTAGCCCGCCAGGGTTACCGGCCTCTCCTCCTGGAAAGGGGGGCTGATGTGGACACCCGGACCAGGGTGGTAGCCCGCTTCTGGCAGGAAGGTCACCTGGATCCCGGCTGCAATGTTCAGTTCGGTGAGGGCGGGGCTGGTACTTTTTCTGACGGCAAGCTGACGACTTTAATTAACGATCACCGCTGCCGTTTCGTCCTGGAGGAATTGGTACGGTGCGGGGCACCGGAGGAAATTCTGTATTATTACCGGCCCCATATCGGCACCGATATTCTGCGGTATGTAGTTAAAAATTTGCGTAATGAAATAATTCGCCTGGGAGGCGAGGTTTGTTTTAACGCCCAGGTTACCGGTATCGAAATAGGGGACAACCACCTCCAGGGCCTGGTTATAAATGGTACGGAAAAGCTGCCGGCAACGGTGGCCGTTCTCGCCTGTGGCCACAGTGCCAGGGATACTTTTAAATTGCTGGTAGAGCGAGGGGTGCAGGTGGGCCCCAAACCCTTTTCTATCGGGGTACGCATTGAACATCCCCAGGACCTGATTAATGTTGCCCAGTACAAGCAATTTGCCGGCCTGGAGGGACTGGGACCGGCCGACTATAAACTGGCCTACCACGCACCTAACGGCCGCTCGGCCTATACCTTCTGCATGTGCCCCGGGGGCACCGTGGTGGCTGCCGCCTCGGAACCCGGCGGTGTGGTGACCAACGGCATGAGCACCTACGCCCGGGATGGGGAGAATGCCAACAGCGCCCTCTTAGTGGGAGTAACGCCGGAGGATTTTGGCAGCGATCACCCCCTGGCCGGGGTCGAGTTCCAGCGCCGCTGGGAACGCCTGGCTTTCCAGCTGGGAGGGGAAAATTATCATGCCCCGGCCCAGATGGTGAGCGACTTCCTGGCTGGGCGGCCTTCTGAACAACTGGGCAAAGTTAGGCCTACCTATCGCCCGGGGGTAACCCTCCAGGAGCTAAAAAAATGCCTGCCTGATTATGTAGTGGCCACTTTAAGGGAAGCCATAACCGTTTTTGACCGCAAGGTTTACGGCTTTGCCCTGCCGGAGGCGGTGCTGACCGGGGTGGAAACCCGCAGTTCTTCTCCGGTACGCATCTGGCGCGATGAACGCTTTGAGGCCAGCATAGGGGGCCTTTACCCGGCGGGCGAAGGGGCGGGGTATGCTGGAGGTATTGTCTCCGCCGCTGTCGACGGCCTTAAGGTAGCTGAAGCCATCGTCAGCCGCTACCGGCCGCTAGAGTAGCTGCCTTTGCCGCCGGGACGCAGGTATAAACAGGTGCAGCCGGGCATATATTTATTGCAGTTAAATGCAATGGATTTGCATTAATGGACGGGAAACCCTTGCCTTCACGGACTTATTGTGCTATCTTATAGATGCAAATCGTTTGCATTTAGGCGGTGCACTCATGGCTGGGAGGAATAATCTCGAGGAAACCCTTGCCGGAAGCGGTTACAAGCTGACCAGGCAGCGAAAGGCAATACTGGCGGCCCTGGCTACAACCGGAGAGCACCTTACCGCCGAAGAGGTGCATCAGCGGGTACAAATGACGTGCCCGGAGCTGAACCTGGCCACGGTTTACCGCAATCTGAACCTGTTAGCCGACTTAAAACTTATTGGCCGGGTGGATTTTGGCGACGGCCGCGCCCGCTTTGAAGCCCGGGCCGAACATCATCACCACCTCTTCTGCCTTAGGTGCGGCCGGGTCATAGAACTTTCTTCCTGTCCGGTGCAGCTAGATGAGAGTCTGGCCAGGAAGCACCGCTTCCTGGTAACCGGGCACCAGTTTGAAGCCTACGGCTACTGCCTGGACTGTGAGAATTGCAAAGGAGGGTCCTAGAGCCATGAGTCACCTCCATATTCCCGACGGGGTCATCGCTCCTGCCTGGCTGGTCGTGGGTTATGCCGTTACGGCCCTTGCTTTAGCCCTGGCTGTCAGGCAAGCCGGTAGGGAAGACCTCAGGAAGAAACTACCCCGCCTGGGATTCGTCAGCGCCTTTATGCTCCTGGCCATGAACGTACCCCTGGGATTACTCCCGGTGCACCTGAATTTAACGGTCCTGGCGGGCATTCTCTTGGGGCCCTGGCTGGGTCTGGTGGCGGTTTTTATAGTCAATCTCATCCTGGCCCTCACGGGCCACGGTGGAATTACTGTTGTGGGCATGAATACCCTGGTGGTCGGCAGTGAGGCGGTTATGGGTTATTACTTATTCTTCGCTTTCAGGCAACGATTCCGCCCGGTAACGGCAGCAGCGGCCGCCACCTCCCTGGCCCTGGTTTTTTCCCTTTCCCTGATGTTTGCTACGCTGGGCCTTACCCGGATAGACCCGGTCCTGGTCTTCTACGAAGACCATCATGAAGAACAGGTAGTAGAAGCCAGCGGACCGGACATAGCCGCTGCCGGGAATGAAATGCACAACGAACCTGGGATATCCCTGGCGCGCCTGCTCCGGGTCGTCCTGCCTATCAGCCTGGCAGGTATAATTGTTGAGTCTGTGGTAACGGCCCTGATCATAGGTTACTTATTAAAAGTAAGACCCGGTTTAATCGACGGCCCGGCTCCACCGGTGGCTACGGAATAGATTTTTCGAGAGAGGGCGAAAAAATGCACCTGGCGGATATTGACTACCTGGCTTTCCGGGGCCATAGTTTCTGGCACCGGGCTTCGGCCACGGCCAAGATACTTTTTACCATCGCAGTAATTGCTGCCGTGGTACTGAGCAGCAAGCTTTTACCCCTTGTCTTAACCCTGGTTTTGCTGCTGGCCCTGCTGATCACGGCCGGTATACCCCTGCGCCGCTTTGTACACATACTTTTCTACCCGGCCTTTTTGGCCGGCGTTTTTGCCATGAGCCTGCCGGGTAACGGCTGGACGGGGCCGGTTCTGGTAATTCTTAAAGCAATCACTGCTGCCACTTCCATGGTCCTGTTGTTAACCACTACCGGTGTCCCCGCTATCTTTGCCTGTTTGCGGAGATGGCTACCGCCGTTCATCGCCGACGCCCTCTTTTTGACCTACCGTTCCTTCTTTATTCTCTTAGACCGGCTTGATAATTTTCTGACGGCCCTGAAGGTTAAGGGCGGCTATAACCCCCTCAAATTAATAGTCAACATGCGCAATGCGGCCGCTGCCCTGGGGGTGCTGCTAATCCATTCCCTGGATACCAGTGAGCGGATGTATCACGTACTGGCCCTGCGGGGCTACCGGCCGGGGAGTTTTTATGAAGGTAAATGGTACCAGCCTACCTGGTATGATCTGGGCCCCTTGCTGGCTGGGCTGGCTGTCCTTCTCTGGGTGGTGATGCTATGACGGAAGTGGTCAGGGTTAAATGCCTGCGCCATGTCTACCCGGACAAAACGGAGGTGAGATTCTGCGGGCTGGATTTTGTGGTCCGGGCCGGGGAGAGAGTAATGATTCTTGGTCCCAACGGTTCGGGAAAAACTACTCTCCTGGCTCACCTTACCGGCCTGCTTAAACCTGTTGAAGGCGAGGTCCAGGTCCTGGGGGTGGACCCGGTCAGGGAATTTGCTTCCTTGAGGCGGCGGGTGGGGGTGGTCTTCCAAAACGTGGATGAACAGATTATCGGGCCTACGGTCTGGGACGACATCGCCTTGGCTCCCAGGAACAGCGGTTTAAAGCCCGGTGAAGTCAGGGAACTGGTGGAGAACATCCTCCAGGCCATGGACATTTATCACCTGAAAGATAAAATCCCCCATTACCTGAGCGGGGGTGAGAAAAAGAAAGTGGCCCTGGCGGGGGCCATGGTCATGCGGCCCGAATTGCTTCTTCTGGATGAGCCCTTCGACGGCCTGGATCCCCGGTCGAAAAGGGAAATAATCCATCTGCTGGATCGATTTAACCACCAGTTCGGCACCACCATAGTGATGACCAACCATGATATCAACCTGGTGCCCTTGGTCGCCGACCGGATATATGTAATCAGCGAGGGCGTGATCCTGATGCAGGGCAGCCCGCGTGAGGTCTTTGCCCGGCTGGATATCTTACGCCAGGCCAACCTGGAACCTCCCCTCCTGGTGGAGCTCTTTGCCCATCTTTCCCGGGAGGGTATACCTGTAAACTTACCCCTAACCCTGGAAGAAGCCAGGCAGGAGCTGCTTCCCCTCTTAAAATCCGGCCTAACCTGCGCCCGTTATGAGGAAAGGGAACCCAAAAGGGTGGCCTGTCTGGAAGGCTAGGAACCTTTCCGGCGGCGCCGGATTTCTACGGCGGCGTAATTGAAGGTCCCGGGCAGGGGTGCCCGGGGTTTTTTTACCCGCACCAGCACCTCTTCTACCGGGAAGCAGGTGAGGATTTTTTGCGCTACAGCTTCCGCCAGGGCTTCCAGGAGTTTAAAGCGTTGCCCGGTGACGGTTTCCCGGATCAGGCGATAAACCGCATCGTAATTAACCGTGGCCTGCAGGTCATCAGCCTGCCCGGCCGGGGCGAGGTCCAGGTAGAGTTCGGCATCGACGATGAAGGGCTGGCCGAGCTCTGCCTCGGCAGGGTGGCAGCCGTGGAAGGCATAGAATTCCAGCCCGTCCAGGATTATTTTATCTTTAACCATAAAGCCCTCCATGGTGAAAGGTTTAGCCAGTTATTTGCCCCGGATCAGCGCCATAGCCTCGGCCCGGGCGGCCTGGTCACGGCGGAAAAGGCCGCGGACGGCGGAGGTGATGGTCAGGTGCCCGGGCTTTTTGACCCCCCGCATACTCATGCATAAATGCTCGGCTTCAATGACTACTACCACGCCGTAAGGGTCCAGCTTCTCCATGATAATATCGGCGATTTGCGACGTTAAACGCTCCTGGACCTGGGGCCGCCGGGCGGCAATGTCCACTACCCGCGCCAGCTTGGAGAGGCCCGTAATCTTACCTCGCGGTATATAGGCAACATGGGCTTTCCCAAGGAAGGGGAGAAAATGGTGCTCGCAGACGGAATAGAGGGGGATATCCTTGACCAGCACCATTTCTTCATGGTGCTCATCAAAGACTACCGTCAGTTCTTCCCCCGGGTCGCGGTTGATACCGGCGAAGATCTCGGCGTACATATCGGCAATACGGCGCGGCGTTTCCCTCAAGCCCTCCCGCTCCGGGTCTTCACCTACGGCCTCGATGAGCATCCTTACCGCCTGGCGGATTTTCTCTTTATCCATAATTCTTCCTCCCCGGCGAATTACCATTGTTTTTTGTCATTAAAACATATATCTTACGGCCAGTCAATTCTATGGAGAAGGAATATGGTTTTCAAAAGCGAAATATGTTTCATCAGGAGAATGCGGGGGTGGAAATATGGCCATTGCGGCTACCTATGCCGAGCAATTGCGTTTTTTGGGTATTGGCGAGGCGGAGCTGGCCCTGATGCACGCAGAAAGAGATATTTTTATGAAAGAAGCTGATACTGTAGTTAAAAACTTTTATGACCAGCTTGTTCAGTATCCGTACCTGGATGCTTTAATTAAAAACCACAGTACGATAGAACGACTATCCCAGACACAAAAGGCCTATTTTATCAGCCTTACTTCGCCGGTCATAGATGAAGAATACATATCCTGGCGCCTGCACATTGGTAAGAAGCACCAGGAAATCGGCCTCTATCCCAAGTGGTACCTGGGGTCCTATCGCCTTTACTTCAGTGAGCTTCACCGCATTATCTGGCACTACCATGGCGATGATCCCGATCTGGCCCTGCGCTTGCTGGAGGCCTTTACCAAAAGGATTGTCTTTGACATGCAGCTGGCCATTGAAAGCTATATTATTGACCAGCTCCAGCACCTGACCCGTTTCCATGATGAAATCGCTGCCGTAGCCAGGATTATCGGCGATATCGCCGAGCAGACGAAGATCCTGTCCCTCAATGCCTCCATCGAAGCGGCCCGGGCCGGGGAGCACGGCCGCACCTTCACGGTGGTGGCCCAGGCGGTACGGGACCTGGCGGCCCGGACTTCCCAATCGGCCAAAGATATCACCCAGAAGGTCCAGGAGAACCACCGCATCCTGGCCAGAATGCAGCAAAAGGAGAAGTGAGAAAGAGTTGCCCCATGAGGATCTGCAGGCTTATCTTGCCTGCCTGGAACAAAAAAGACTGCTCCACCGGGTGAAGGTAGAAGTCGACCCGGTGCTGGAAATTGCCGCCATAACCGACCGGGTAGTGAAAAAAGGGGGGCCGGCCCTCCTCTTTGAACGGGTAAAGGGCTCACCTTTACCTGTAGTCACCAATCTTTTCGGTAGTGAGGAGCTGGTGAAAGCGGCCCTGCAGATCGCCGACCTGGAAGAACCGGCTGCGCGATTGAGGGCTTTACTCGATTTACCTGGAAAGGCCGGCGGCTGGCTGGAGAAATTGAAAAGCCTGCCGCGCCTGGCCGAACTGGGCCGTTTTCTTCCGCGCCGGGTCAAAACCGCCCCCTGCCAGGAGGTGCGGGTTGACCCTCCTTCCCTGGCGGAACTGCCGGTACTGCAGCTCTGGCCGGAAGATGGCGGTCGCTTTATTACCCTGCCCCTGGTTTTCACCCACGACCCGGTCACCGGCCGTCGCAATGTAGGCATGTACCGCATGCAGGTATTTGATGACCGCACCACCGGCATGCACTGGCAGCTCCACAAGGACGGGGCGGAGCACCTGCGCAAAAGCCAAGGCCGCCTGGAAGTAGCCGTAGCCCTGGGAGCCGACCCGGCCGTGATTTATGCCGCGACTGCTCCCCTGCCGCCGGGATTTGATGAAATGCTTTTCGCCGGGTTCTTACGCCGGGAACCGGTGGAGATGGTCCCGGCCTTAACGGTGAATGTCGAAGTGCCGGCCCGGGCGGAAATCATCCTGGAAGGTTATGTGGACGTCCATGAAAGGCGGCTGGAAGGCCCCTTCGGCGACCATACAGGCTACTACTCGCCGGCCGACTATTACCCGGTTTTCCACCTTACCTGCCTGACAATGCGGCGCCGCGCCGTTTACCCGGCCACGGTGGTGGGGCCGCCGCCCATGGAAGATGTCTATTTAGGCAAAGTAACGGAACGGCTCTTTTTGCCCCTGATCCAGCTCCAGCTGCCGGAGGTTGTGGACATTAACTTCCCGGCCGAGGGGGTATTCCACAACTGTGTCATCGTCTCCATCCGCAAAAGTTACCCCGGCCAGGCGCGTAAAGTCATGCACGCCCTCTGGGGCATGGGGCAGATGATGTTTACCCGGCTGATCATTGTCGTTGACGACGACGTGAATGTGCATGATCTTCAAGAAGTGCGCTGGCGTGTTCTGGGCAACATTGAACCCCGACGGGATACGGTAATCGTGGACGGGCCGGTGGACGCTCTCGATCATGCCTCGGCCTATACGGGTTATGGCAGCAAGATGGGGCTGGATGCCACCCGGAAGCTGCCGGAAGAAGGGTACCCGCGGCCCTGGCCCCGGGAAGCGCGCATGAGCCGGGAGATTTTGGAACGCATCGACAGGAAGTGGCACGATTATGGCCTGCCGTAAGCTGAAGATCTTCCTGGAAATGATCAAGTTTGAGCATACCATTTTTGCCCTCCCCTTTGCTTACCTGGGGGCTTTCCTGGCGGCCGGCGGCCGGCCGACTCCGGCCCAGCTTGGCTGGATTACCCTGGCCATGATCGGGGCGCGGACGGCAGCCATGTCGTTAAACCGCCTCATTGACCGCCATATTGATGCCTTGAACCCGCGCACGGCCGGCCGGGCCCTGCCCCGGGGGCTTTTGTCCGTAGCCGAAGTGTGGCTGTATACCCTTCTTTCCTTTGGCCTTTTATTTTATGCCGCCATGCAGTTAAACTGGCTCTGTGTGCAACTGTTGCCCATTGCCGTTTTTGTCCTGGTTATTTATTCTTATACCAAACGCTGGACCTGGGCCTGCCATCTGGTCCTGGGGCTGGCCGATGCCCTGGCTCCCGTGGGAGCGTGGGTGGCTGTCCGGGCGACCATGGACCTGCCGGCCATAGTCCTGGGCCTGGGCATGGGGAGCTGGGTGGCGGGGTTTGATATTATCTACGCCTGCCAGGATTACGATTTTGACCGGGAGTACGGCATTCATTCTATACCAGCCCGTTTTGGCAAGGCCCGGGCCCTGATTATCGCCCGCTGCCTGCATGCCTTCGCCATCCTGATGCTCGCCCTGGTGGGCGTGCTCCTGCACCTGGGTTTAATCTATTTCCTGGGGGTATTGCTGGCGGCCGTAATCTTAATCTATGAGCATCGTTTAGTTTCCCCGGAAGACCTGTCGCGCTTGAACCTGGCCTTTTTAAACTTGAATGGCTATTTAAGCGTACTCATGTTTGTTTTTACCTTTCTGGCGTTAACCTGGCGGTAAAGGGTTACTGGAAAAAGGAGTGAAAAAATGCGCGGGAAACGCTTAATCTTCTTTTTGCTAACCTTGCTTATGGTTTTAATGGCAGCCGGCTGCAGGGCACCGGGAGGTAAGGCCAGGGGAAAGGAAAGCCTGAAGCTGGGCCTGATCCCGGTAGAAGACAACTTCCCCTTTTTTGTCGCCGAGCAGGAAGGCCTTTTTGCCAGGGCCGGGCTGAAGGTCGAGTTAGTACCCTTCAACAGCGCCCGGGAGCGCGACCTGGCCCTGCAGGCCAAAAGCATTGACGGGGAAGTGGCGGACATTGTGGCCACGGCCCTCCTGCGGAAAGGCGGGACGCCGGTCAAAATCGTCTCCCTGACCATGGGGGCAACACCGTCCGAAGGACGCTTCGCCCTGGTCGCCCGGCCGGGCTCCGCTGTCAGCCGCCCGGAACAGCTCAGGGGAGCAACCGTGGGCATTTCGGAAAATACCATCATTGAATATGTCGCCGACAGGCTTCTGCAGGGCGCGGGGGTAGAACCCGGCAGCGTGCAGAAGGTGGCCGTGCCCCAGATCCCGGAACGCCTGCAGCTGCTCCTGGGGGGCAGGCTGGAAGCAGCCCTGCTGCCCGATCCCTTTGCCACCCTGGCCGAGAAAAAAGGCGGCCGGGTCATCCTGGACGATACGAAAATTGACCGCAATTTGTCCCAGGTGGTCCTTATCTTCCGGGAAGAAACCATCAAGGAGAAAGGGCCCGCCATCAAGAAGCTGCTGCAGGTTTATGCCGAGGCAGCCGGCCTGGTAAGCAGCCATGCCGATAAGTACCGGGAGCTATTTATTACCAGGGCCAGGATTCCCGCAGAGCTCAAAGATACGTACCTGTCACCCAAATTTTCATCACCAGGGGTGCCGGCAAAAACCGAGGTAGCCGATGTCCAGGAGTGGATGGTGGCTAAAAAATTACTGCCGGCGGCATACAGCTACGAAGAACTGGTGGACCCCACCTTTGTCCCTGCCGGCAGGGAGAATAAGTGATCCGGGTTTTTAATCTTGATTACACCTATTACACCGGCGGGGGGGCCGTACCGGCGCTGGTTGACATCAACCTCACCGTACCGGCGGGGCAGACCTGTGTCCTCATAGGCCCTTCGGGTTGCGGTAAAACAACCCTGCTCTACCTGCTGGCCGGTCTTTTGCAGCCTGCCGGGGGGGAAATATGGATCGGCGGGGAAAGAATAAAAAAGCCGCGGCAGCGGACGGCGATTATTCTCCAGGATTACGGCCTCCTGCCCTGGAAAACGGTGTGGGAGAACGCGGCCCTGGGCCTGGCCCTGCGGAAGTTCACCGCTCGCCAGCAGCAGGAGCGCCTGCAGCCTCTGCTGGCCGGTCTGGGGCTGGCCGGCCTGGAAAAACGCTATCCGGCCCAGCTGAGCGGGGGACAGAAACAACGGGTGGCTATTGCCAGAGCCCTCTCCCTGGAACCGGATGTCCTGCTGATGGACGAGCCCTTTTCCGCCCTGGATGCCCTGACCCGGGAGAGCCTGCAGCAGACCCTGGTAGAAATACAAAACCAGCGCCGGCTGACTACCGTGCTGGTTACCCATAACATCGAGGAAGCCGCTTTTCTGGGACAGCAAATTATTGTCCTGACAGGAGCGCCGGGACAGGTAAAGGCGGTCCTGGCCAACCCGGGGGCGGGAAGGGAGGATTACCGTTTTACCCCTGAATTCCATCAACTTTGCTCCCGCGTGCGCCAGCTCCTGCGAAAATAAATGTAGCACCTAATATTAGCACCGTGTCGCGGGGAGGTGTATAGTCCCGTGCCGGATTCCCGCCGGGCCCTATCCTACCTGGCGTCCATTCTTTTTTTATTTAGCCTCTGGTGGCTTGTGGCCGTATGGATCAACAACCCGGGCTTGCCGGGTCCCTTGTCGGCCCTCCGGAGCCTGGTTAAGGCGGGATGGCCGGAACTGGCCCGGCACTTTTATATCAGCACCTATCGGGTACTGGGAAGCCTGGCTCTGGCCCTTATAATTGGAGTACCTTTAGGCCTCCTGGCCGGCCGCCACCGGGCCTTCGATTCCTTCCTGGCGCCCCTGGTCTATCTGCTTTACCCGGCTCCCAAGGTAGCCCTTTTACCTGTAGCCATGGTCCTCTTAGGCATTGGTGACACCACCAAGATGCTGGTCATTTTCCTGGTCATTGTCAACCAGATCTTGATTACAACCCGGGACGCGGCCCGGCAGATCCCGCCCCAGCTGCTGCTGTCCGTTGCTTCCCTGGGGGCCGGGAAAATCAGCCTCTACCGCCAGGTAATAATACCTGCCTGCCTGCCGGAGATCATTACTGCCAGCCGCATATCCCTTGGCAGTGCTATATCCGTTCTATTTTTAAGTGAGACAATTGCTGGGAACAGCGGCCTGGGCTATTTTATCCTGGACGGCCTGTTCCGGGCCGACTACGGCGCCATGTTTGCCGGGATACTAGCCATGGCCGGCATGGGATTGGTGCTGTACATGATGCTTAATTTCCTTGAATATCTCCTCTGTCCATGGCAGCGGCTATAACTTGACGCCCCGGCCTCTGGCTTTCGACCACTGTTTTTGCCAGGCGTCGGGCCTCCTGGACGACCTGCCAGGCGGGGTCGTCCAGGACTGTGTCCCTGGCGGCGATAATCTTCACCACCTGGTCGATAATCTCTGGTTCGAGGCCAACCCTGGTCATGATCTCCCTGGCCAGGGCAGTGCTGCTAGCTTTTTCTCCGGCTGCACCCAGGTCGTAGAAGAGGCAGGCGGCGATGGCCACCAGGGGCTGCACGCCTTCTTCCCTGGCTATTTTTTCGGCAAAGCCGGCGGCCTTTAAAGCCAGGTTGAGCAATTCCCGGTGGTGGAAAAGATTTTTCCGGGCTTCCACTTCCAGCTTATCGCGGATCACCCGGGGCTGGCGCTGGTAAACAGCGGCCATGTCGCCCAGGCACTTGCTGGCGTGGGAACACCAGGCGGCACAGCCGGGATCAAAGCGGGGATTGGTTACCAGCTTGCGGCAGTGGGGACAGCGTAAGTTTACGTCGTCTTTCCAGAACTCAATCAGCCCGCCGCAGTGGGGGCAGGGTTCCTCGAAAATATCGTCGGGCTTCCAGTAGCGCCGGTCCTGGCCGGGGCAGCGTCCCAGGCTCATTTTTGGGTCCCCCCTTCAAAAATGTTACCTGCATACTAATACACAGGCTTCCAGACAGCTATGATGGAGATCACATAGAAAGGGGATTTACCAGGATAAATGCCACCTGCAGACAAAGTAAAAAAAGTTTCTCTTCTGATCATTACCAGCTTGCTCCTCCTTTTAAACAGCGCAGTACCCGCACTGGCTGCAAGTACCGCCGGCCCTCCCGAACTTACGGCTGCGGCAGCGGTACTGATGGATAGAGCTACGGGAAAGGTGCTCTTCGCGAAAAATCCCGACGAACGCAAGGCTCCGGCCAGTACCACGAAAATCCTCACCGCCATGATTGCCCTGGAAAAAGGCCATTTAAATGATGTGATCACTGTGGGACCAAACCCGCCCCGGGTGGATGGGACCCGGGTCTACCTGGTGGAAGGGGAGAAAGTCACCCTGGAAAACCTCCTTTACGCCATGCTCCTTAATTCCGGTAACGATGCCGCCCTGGCTATAGCCGAACATTACGGCGGTTCCCAGGAAGGCTTTGCCCAGCTGATGAATGAAAAGGTCGCTTCCCTGGGCGCCTTGAATTCCCACTTTGTTACGCCCAGTGGTCTGTCGGACCCTAACCATTATACCACCGCCCGGGATCTGGCCATCATCGCCCGGGCCGCCATGCAGAATGAAACCTTTCGCCGCATAGTAGCTACCAGAACCCGGCCCTGGCACGGCCAGGAATGGGAAACAACCCTGGTCAACCAGAACAAACTCCTCTGGAACTATGAAGGTGCCGACGGCGTCAAAAACGGGTATACTTCCGAGGCCCACTTTACTCTAGTAGGTTCGGCTACCCGGGAGGGGCAGAGCCTTATTGCCGTTGTTCTCGACGAGCCCAGTGCCCGGGCGGCCGAGGAGGACGTGGCTGCCCTCCTGGACTACGGCTTTAAGGAGTTTCGTTCTTTTCAGCTGGTCCGGCAGGGTGAGATAGTAGCCGTAGTGGACACGGGCAACGGAAAAAAGATAGAACTGGCCGCCGCCGGTGACCTGGCTGTAGTCCGCAAAAATGATAACAGCAGTCCCCCTACCGGCCAGCTGGAGTTATCTTCCCTGAAAGGGCCTCTACCTGCAGGTAAGCGAGTAGGGGAGATGGTTTTCCGGCAGGATGGGGAAGTAATAGGCCGCGTCGATATCATCAACCGCCAGCCCATCCCGGCCCGTTCCCTTAGCCTCAGCGATTGGTGGCTGCGGCTGAGTCTGGTAATGGGGGCGTTCTTCCTTTTATACCGCCAGGCGCAGGTTAAGCGGCAGCGCCGGCGGGTCTTCCGGAGCCGGGTTTTCAGCGATTACCCCTGAGCCCATTAAGGCCGCCCGGCCGCAGCCAGCCCCTGCTGGACGTACTGCTACCCGGACATATCAGGAGAGGAAGTTGCTTCCGGGCCGGATAGCCAGGGGAATGCCCAGGGCTCTGGCCGATACCGGGTCCAGGGCAGCCAGGTCGGTCTTGTTGACCTGGCGGACGGATTTCTTGCCCAGGGCCCGCACTCCTTCCATGATCTCGGCGTTGCACGCCCGTAAAAAATTGGCCAGATTATGGGCCGCCTTGTCTACATCCAGCCGGTCCTGATAGCGCCCCCGGGCAAAAACCACCTCGACCGGAGGTTCCCAGGGCATGGCTTTCAAGACCTGGGTGTGGGTGAGGGCGAAGAGGGCGATGGTACCGATATATACGGCGTCAGCCCCCAGGGCCAGGATTTTTAAAAAGTCGCCCGGGGTAACCAGCCCACCGCCGGCAATGAGGCTTACTTTGTCTTTTACCCCCTGTTTTTTTAGAAAAGTGGCCGCGCGGTTGACGGCGTAAACCGTGGGCACGCCAAAGTCATCCTGGACGATGGGCGGTGAGCCCTTGCTGGCCGCCCCGGCTCCATCGATGGCAATAAAGTCGACGCCTGCTTCCAGGAGGATGGCCAGGTCCTGCTCCAGGTCGTTGCCGGCACCGATTTTAGCGCCGATGGGGACACCGCCGGTCAGGTGGCGTAACCTGGTGACCAGGGGCGGCAGGTCTTTTTGCGGATCTTTGATACCGGGCATACGGGCATGGGTAACAGCCGCCTGGCCGGGCTTGAGCCCCAGGAGGCGGTGTCCCCGGGGAGGTATCTCTTCATAATTGCTGCTGTGGCCCAGGCCGCCGATGGCTGCCTGGCCGAACTGGACCTCTATCATATCGGCCTGTTTTAGTATGTCCGGGTGATGATTCCAGCCGCCGCGGGTGTACTGGAGGATGAGGTGTCTGGCAGCCTCTCTCTCGGAAGGCAAGAAAGGCCCTTCCCCGGTATTGGTGGCTGTACCGGCCAGGCTGGCCCCCCTGGCCAGGGCTATCTTGGCCTTTTCGCTTAAGGCCAGCCCGTAGGCCATGCCGGAAACGATGATGGGCATGCTTATTTTCAGGGGCCTGGCCGCCCGGGGCCCCAGGGTTACCTTTGTATCAACGGGAACGTTTTCCTCAACAGGAAGCCTGGCCAGCTGCGCCAGGTTAAAAATGAGGCCGTCCGTACCGGGGGAACGCCAGGGGCTGCCGAAAGGACGGTGGATGAGCTTCCCCTGCTGGGCGCGCAAATTGGTCTCCACAATTTTCTGGAGACCGGTACGGGCGGCGGCCGAGACAAACTCCCAGAAATTTTCCTCATACGGATCGGTCATCACGATTTTAAGAAAAGAATCGTGCAGGCGGTTCAGGAGGGGACGGCTGAAAAGCCATAGCCCCAAAAAGGTGAGGCCCGCCGAACCCAGGGCCACTTTCCAGAGATCGGTACTTCCGGCTTTTCTATTACCCATCTGACGCTCCGTTCCCTTGTGGATAATGTATTATCAGTATCTCCTTAAAGGCGAAAAATATATTCTCCGCTCATTACCGCGCCTGGAACTGGACAGACTAGGGCCAGGCAGGTGATAAAAACGAGCGCGGATATCAAACGGGTTGTTTTTGAGCCGGCAGCCCTCAATTATCCCCTGGGTAAAAAACTATATCATGCTTTCCGTCAAAAAGGGCTCGAGATACTCTTTACTCCATCCCACAACCGGGTAACCTGCGTCCCGGGTAGATCAGTGCAAGAAAGTTTCATGGAAGCCAAACGAACCCTGGTGGTGGGGGTAAGACGAAGCAGGCATTTAGAAACCTGCAAACCTTCGGCCCACTACCAGTTGCCCCTGGCTACCAGCTGCCCGGCCATGTGTGAGTACTGTTACCTGTTTACTCATTTTGGACGCAGGCCTTACCAGAGAGTTTATGTAAATCTGAGCGAGATTCTGGAACTGGCCGGGGAATATATTGAGCGCAGAAAACCAGAGGTTACGGTTTTTGAAGCGGCAGCTACTTCAGACCCCCTTCCGGTAGAAAAATATACCGGTAACCTGGCCCGTACCATTGAATTTATGGGTAATCAACCCCTGGGACGCTTGCGCGTTGTCACCAAATTTACCGATGTAGCCAACCTTTTGGGATTAGACCACCGGGGTCATACCCGCTTTCGTTTTAGTATTAACGCCGCAAATATAATTAAGCGTTTTGAGCATGGTACGCCGCCGCTGGCAGAGCGGCTGGCAGCAGCCCTTAAAATTGTAAAGGCCGGTTACCTTCCGGGTTTTATCATAGCCCCCATTTTTTACCTGGACGGCTGGCAAGAGCAATACCGGGCTCTTTTTCAAGAAATTGCCCGGCAACCTTTATTGGCAGAACAAAACGATCTGACCCTGGAATTAATAACCCATCGCTTCACAAAAAAGGCGAAGACCACGATAGAAACTTTATTTCCAAAGACAGAATTACCTCTCGATGAAGAGAACCGTACTTTCAAATACGGCCAGTTCGGTTACGGTAAATATGTTTACCCCGCCAAGGTAAAAACAGAGATTGAGTCGTTTTTTAAAGAGATAGTAGCTGCCTATCTACCCCGGGCGACTATTGAATACTTTATATAGCTATGATTATTAGTTTACAAGGCGCGTATTTTTACTCCCCGGGCGAGTTCTTCGCCGGCTAAATTATAAAGCGTATCCAGAAGGGCTACCTGGAAGCTGGCCGGCCCCTGGCTAACTGCCGCCGCCCTTTCAGCCGCCAGCCCATAATAGGCGAGGGCCGCGGTACTGGCCGTTACACCATCATCTTCCACGGCCCGGAAGGCGGCAATTATGGAGGTGGCAGAACAGCCGGTACCGGTAACAAAAGTCAGCAGCGGGTGCCCGTTGTCCACTGCCAGCAAGCGTTCCCCGTCACTGATGTAATCGGTGGCTCCCGTAACCGCTACCACAGTATTTAAATCCCTGGCTACTTGCTTGACCATGTCTGCCACCTGGGCAGGAGCCCTTGCGGCATCTACTCCTTTTGTATGCCCGCCAAAACCACCTATGCTGGCTATCTCCGAGGCATTGCCGCGCAGGATATCGATATGCAGTTCCTTGATAATTTTTTGCGCCGTCCGGGTGCGGAAAGGCGTTGCCCCGGCTCCTACAGGATCGAAAACTACAGGGATACCGGCCTTATTGGCTGCTTTACCCGCCAGGAGCATGGCTTCTACTACCTCTCCCGTCAAGGTTCCCATATTCAGTACTACCGCCTGGGCCAGGCGGGCCATATCAGCTACTTCTTCCCCGGCATAGGCCATGACCGGCGAGGCGCCAACCGCCAGCGTAACATTAGCCGTAAGATTGGTTACCACTAGATTGGTAATATGATGGACCAAAGGCCGTTGTTCATATACCCTTTGCCGTCTCGCAGCTACCTGTTCTCCCCAGTTCATAATCCCCTTCCTTTCAAGGCACTTTTTACCTCGTTGAACTTCAGTATACCATAAAGTTCTAGCTGTGGAACTATAAATATGTCCAGGTCAAGCCACAAGGCAAAAAGAAATATGGCGGGGCGGTTTTTGAGGGAAAAATTTTTTAAGAAATTTTTTAAGGACAAAAGAGGAATCTTCGGAGAGATGTCGAATATTACTATTGCAATAACCTGTACGGACAGGGACGACATAGTATTAACAAAGAGGGTGACGACTTGTTTGAGCGGGATTCCCCGGTGCCTCTTTACCATCAGGTTGCTGATTATCTCAGGCAGCAGATTCAAAGCAATATCTTAAAGCCGGGTGATCGAATACCTTCTGACTGGGAAATGGTAAAGGAATTTAAGATTAGCCGGCAGACAGCCAGGCAAGCTATTGCTGAGCTGGTTGCTGAGGGATGGGTTTTTCGGCGTTCAGGAAAAGGAACCTTTGTGGCCACTCCGAAAATAAGCAGCCAGTTAAGCACCATGATAGGCTTTTCGCAAAAAATGGCCCAACAAGGTTTTCGCGTGAGTACGCAGTTGATTTCAGCCGGGGTGGTCCCTGCAACAACCTCGGTGGCAAGTAGTTTAAAGGTAGCCCCGGGAGAAAAAGTTATTGAGATTAAGCGCTTACGTCTGGTTGATGAACAGCCGGCGGTTTTACAGTGGTCCTATTTACCCTTCCCGCGATGTGCCGCCTTATTGGAAGTTGACCTAAGCGTGGAATCGTTGATTAAAACGCTGCATCAAAAATGCGGTATAAGGCTTGTGCGCTCAAGAGACACTGTACAACCAGTAGTAGCAAAAGGTATTGAAGCAAAGATTTTAGGGGTTAAGGAAGGAGAGCCGTTACTGGTCGTAGAAGGCGTGCTTTACACCGAGGGCAACGAACCTATTCGATACGGTAAGGGACTATATCGTGGGGACATGTTCAAACTAACTGTTGAAAACTATGAAGTTCTTGGTCAAAGATCAAGCTCAGAGGCGACTTAGGAGGGGTATCCTTGTGCCTGAAGTTGTAACACTGGGAGAAACTTTAGCAGTCTTAGTAGCAACTTCCCCTGGCCCATTGCGTTATAGTACACATTTTGAATTGCGTACCGGTGGGGCTGAATCTACGTTTGCTGTTGGTATTGTGCGTTTGGGCCATAGTGCAGGTTGGATTAGCCGGTTAGGGAACGACGAGTTTGGCAAATTGATCCTTGCAATGATGCGGGGAGAAGGTGTCGATGTTTCACAAGTAAAGCTAGACTCTGAAGCTCCCACAGGAGTATTTTTCAAAGAACGTCGTGAAGCAGGGGAAAGCCGAAATTATTACTACCGGCAAAACTCAGCAGCCAGTAAAATGAAGCCCGAAGATATCGACCCGCAATACATATGCAGTGCGAAATATTTACACTTGACAGGCATTACTCCTGCCCTTAGCCCTTCCTGCTTGGCAACAGTAGAGAGAGCCATGGATATTGCGAAAGAATGCGGTGTCTTAATTTCTTTTGACCCAAACCTTCGATTAAAACTATGGAAAAAGGAAAGAGCTATTCCTGTCCTTCTCAACCTAATTAGGAAAGCCGATATCCTTTTTCCAGGTATAGAGGAAGCCCAAATACTCCTTGGTGAAAACGAGCCCGAAAAGATCGTTGAGCGTTTTCTTGAGCTGGGTCCGAGCATTGTGGCTTTAAAGCTTGGTTCAAAAGGTGCTTTGGTTGCTAATGCGCACCAGGAAGTTTATGTACCGGCCTTTTCGGTGGAGCGCATTGTGGACCCATTTGGTGCGGGGGACGCTTTTGCTGCAGGCTTAATAACAGGATTGCTTGAAGGATTAAGCTTGGAGGAAGCTGGAAGGATAGCTAATGCTATGGGTGCTCTGGCTTTAGGTGTTACTGGAAATATAGAGGCGCTGCCTTATCGAGATGAGCTAATCGCTTTTATGAGTGGTAACCCGACAATTATAAGTCGATAAATTAACTTAGTTAAGGAAGGCCACTGCTGCGCAGGCAAAGCCTGCTCGCAGTGTCGATAAATTAACTTAATTAAGGGGGTTTTTATGAATGCAAAAACATCATATCGAAGGAATTCTTCCGGCATTAGTAACACCCTTTGATGCGGAAGGAGAGGTGTACATTGAAGGTTTAAAACGTTATGTTGAGCACTTGGTCAGCAAAGGGGTACACGGTCTTTTTGTCTGTGGGTCGTATGGCTCAGGGCCTCTTATGACTCCCGAGCAAAGGATGCAAGTAGCAGAAACTGTGGCCGAAATAGTAAATGGCCGAGTTAGTATTGTACTTCATATAGGGGCTGCAGATACCCAAACGACATTACGGTTATTGAAACATGCTGAAAGCCTGAAGGTTGATGCTGTTGCTGCTGTTACACCCTTCTATTATAGACACTTAAAGGGAGCCATTATTAATCATTATAAACGGCTAATTGATGCTTCAAACTTACCTGTACTTGTTTATAACAACCCCAAGTACGCCCATTATGTCGTTACTCCTGAAGTTCTCTCAGAGTTGGCTGAATATGGCCTTGCTGGAGTTAAAGACAGCAGTGGTGATATTGCCCTTTTCTATAACTTTATGGGTGAGGTTAAAAAGCCAGGTTTTGTCTTTTTAATTGGCTCGCAGACTCACCTGGTACCAGCTATGATCGGCGGCGCTTCAGGCTGTGTTTCAGGTCTGTCCAATGCGTTTCCGGAATTTATCATTCATATCTATGAACTTTGCCGACGGGGCGAATACGAAGAAGCGGCTAAATTACAAAAGAAGGCCAATGTGCTTCGGAAGGTCACTGGAGAAGGGATTCCCGTTCCTTTCTATCACGCCGTCATGCGCATGTTAGGGGTAGACATTGGAGTACCCAAAGCTCCGTTTGAGCCTGTTTCCGAAGAAGAGTACCAGCATATTCAGAAAACACTTATTGAACTCGGCATGCTGGAACAGCAGTGAAGCCAGGTGGGGAGGAGTATTAGTGGAGAGTAAAGGGATCAATGAAGTAAAAAGAAGTATTCCATGGATAGATCTACTACTCTCATTGAGCTGCTGGTTACTGGCTCTTTACATCTTGCTGGCGGTAAGGCATTTTCCGCGCCTTACCGCTGCAGTGGAAGTTGTGGGTTCAGGCTTTGTTCCTAAGCTCATTGCTTATTGTTTAGTTTTTTTGGGAGCATGGCTATTAGTGACTTCTGTTTTGTTTAGGAAAGAAGAGGTTACTAAAATCGAGATTGGAACGAACAACCTGGAGAAAATCCTGTTAATAGTACTTCTATTGGGGTTTAAGATGCTGTTACCTGTGCTTACATTTATACCTGGCACTTTTCTGTTTGTAGCAATTTCCCTAAAGCTGTTTGGCGAGCGATCTTTAAAAAATATCATAATCATCAGCGCTGTAGCTACGTTAAGTTTGTACTATGTCTTTCACTCTTTGTTAAGAATGTGTGTTTGGCAAGTAAAAAATGATGAATTCGGCAATCAAAAAGTGCAGAGTTTGCCATCACGCTCGGTAATCTTTCTCCCTCGAAGACCCGGGGAGATTTCAGTTTGCCGTGGTTGTAACACTGTT
>Ga0247720_100013_pt1 | contig 127639 bp, 112 predicted proteins | sample MSEWel2015_12_15_FD_189078 | JGI IMG/M metagenome (GOLD analysis project Ga0247720, IMG submission 189078) | Subsurface sediment microbial communities from gas well in West Virginia, United States - MSEEL Well Study Marcellus 3H_2015_12_15 | ecosystem: Environmental > Terrestrial > Deep... | reverse complement strand
CGTAGGGTCTATAATAGTAGCAATTGCCTTACCTTGCTGCACCTGATCTCCAACCTTAACCGTCAAAGAAGTGATGATACCATTGATGGGGCTTTTGACCTCGGTATTGCCCAGCTGACTTTTCTTGTTTTCCAGCTCTTTTTGAGTCTGTTCAATAGCAAGATTCTGTGATTCTATATTAGTCCTGACATCTGAATCATCAAGTTTAAACAGCTTATCACCTCGCTTTACCATGCTGTTTTCCTTGACGTAAATAACGCTTATCTTCCCGTTATTACCGGTAACGCTAACCCCCTGATTGACATCCAGCGTACCCTCACCAATAACCACGTAGTCACCGGAGTTTTCATCATGCTTTAAAACGGTGACCTTCGCTCCAATGGGCAGGTCGTCCCTGTTAATCTGAACCTGTACGCTTCCTGTGCTGGGCCCAGCCTGGCCATCCTGCTGACCTGAGGGACCCGTCGGCTGGCTTAAAGATGTATCCACCACAGTTCCATCCACCTCAGTACCATCATCTAACCTGACCAAGACCTTTTCCCCTTCAGTCAAAGAGATGTTTCCATGCGGCTTGATAGCCACTTTCATCTTCCCATCAGTGGAAATAATGGCCAGAGCGCCGTATGTCCTGGTGGTAGTTCCTACATCTTCACCCACCCTTGCTTTAAGGAATTTAACCCGACCGTCAGCAGGTGCCTTTATGTAGAAATCGCTTAAGCTGGCTTTTAACTTTGAGAGAGAAAGGTTCTGCTGCTTAAGATTGCTTTCAATCTTCTCTATCTCCTGCTGCAGGCTCTCATCATCAATAACGGCTATCACATCTCCTTCCTTAACCCTGTCTCCTTCTTTAACTTCAAGCTTTTCCACCGCTCCACTTACCAGCGGAACTACCTCCTGCGACACCGCCGCAACCACAGTTCCGCTTGCAGAAACATTGAGCTCTATATCGCCAATTTGTGCCCTCGCCACCATATAATTAGCATTTGCATTGGTTCTGGGAGCCTGTAACCTGCGATAAACAAAATATCCACCCACAAGGAATAAACACCCTAAAACCACAGCTATGAGCCTTTTTACCCATTTTTTGTTCATTTTTATCCCTCCATCCATCGATATAACTGGATTTGAATTACATTTAAGACAGGTATAAAAATCGCAGCAACCTCAACTCAAACTTGCTTTTGCAATGTGTAGTAGAGATGATTGCACGACTATTCTTGCCTCGACATGGATCGTTTTACTATTTCAATGTACCAGAACTTCAAATTAATCAAACATCCGCCTATTAAAACCGCATATCATATTCCCAGTATAATAATAATTTTTGGTGAAATCATGAATGAATTTTGAACTATTTGTGAACAAAAAAGACAACGGGTTTTGATTAAAACCCGTTGTCTGCGATTACATCGCGGTACCACAATGCGCTCTTTTTGGGAGTTCTCTTCAGCGTCTCATAATCCACATACACGATGCCAAACCGTTTGCTGTAGCCATAGGCCCATTCAAAGTTGTCCATAAACGACCAGACATAGTAGCCTTTGAGGTTTACCCCGTCCTGTATGGCTCTGTGGGCAGCTTCAAAGTGGAGCTTTAAATACTCCAACCTGTCCTGGTCATCCACCATGCCATCCACTACCTTGTCGTCCTTAAAGGCGGCGCCGTTCTCGGTTATATAGATATTGGGAGCGTTGTAGTCCCTGTGCACTCTCATGAGAAGGTCATACAATCCTTGAGGATAAACCTCCCAACCCATCTCGGTGTATTTACCCTCGGGATGTACGTGTTCTACCGAATCAAAACCATCTTTTTTCCCTTTCTTGACTACGGATCTGGTATAATAATTTATCCCAAGGAAATCGACGGGGTTGTTCGCAATGAGCTCCATATCACCGGGACGTATCACCGGCGCCTTATATTTCTCCTGATAAAATGCCAGGATATCCTCGGGATAAGCACCTTTAAAAACCGGGTCCAAAAACCACCGATTCTGGAACCCGTCCTGGAACTGTACCGCCTGGCTGTCCTCGGGGCTGTCAGAAGCAGGATAAACAGGCGTCAGGTTCAAGGTAATCCCTATCTGACCACCATCATCGTTTCCCGACTGGCGATAGGCCTGCACCGCCTTGGCATGAGACAGCAGCAGATGATGGGTAATCCTTACTGCAAGCGCAAAATCCTTATAGCCGGGCGCATGCTCGCCAAAGGCGTTACCTATAAAAGCCACCACCCAAGGTTCGTTGTGGGTAATCCACTTCTTTACCCGATCCCCCAGGACGTCATACATCTTGAACGCATACTCGGCAAAGTAATCCGTTACGTCTCTATTGTCCCAGCCACCGATATCCTGAAGTGCCTGTGGCAAATCCCAGTGATAAAGGGTAACAATCGGCTCTATGCCAGCCTTTAAAAGCTCATCCACAAGCGAATTGTAAAAGTCCAAACCTTTTTGGTTAACCTGCCCCTTCCCCTGCGGATAAATCCTGGGCCAGGCTATGGAAAACCTGTATCCTTTGAGTCCTAATTCTTTCATCAGCTGTACATCTTCTCTGTAACGGTTGTAATGGTCACAAGCCACATCGCCGGTATCTCCATTCAGCACCTTGCCGGGCGTATGGCTGAACCTATCCCATATTGATTCTCCGCGCCCATCCTGGCTTACTGCCCCCTCCACTTGATAGGAAGCGGTAGCCGAACCCCATATAAAATCTTTCGGAAAAGTTATTTTGCCCATCTCTAATTCCCCCCTTAGACTTGTTCTTATACACAATTTCTATTTTAGCACAACATTGCCTTTGTCTTCCACAACAATTCTATATGCTCTTTCTCTCGTTTCTTTCAACCCCGAGAAGCTGAATGGCAGCAGGCCGACGAAGCAACCTGAACAACCTGGATCGCATAAGGTTAAGCCTTTTAGCCAGGTCAAACCAATGGTCAATGGCACCAAAATTATCTCTGCTAAAAATGGCCAAATCGCCATTTAAAAGTAACCCTTCAGGATAAGCCTTCTTTAACCCTTTGACAACCTGCCGGCCTATCCCCAGGCTGAAAACATACGCAAAAAACCTCTCCCAATCTGCAGGAGGCAGGCTCTCAGCCTTATGGCTCAACTGCTTTAAGGCTTTCTTAAACTTGATCCAGTTCTTATAGTGCTGCTGTCCAAAAGGTGTCCTTATGTAAACCTTAAAAGGAGTAACCCTCTTACTAAATCCCCAGCGGACGGCCTGCCTCAGAACCAGCTTCTTCCATATTACAAATCGGTTACAAAATTCCCTCTCAAACCCTCTACCATAAGCAGCCTGTAATATTGCCTCTGTTGAGACTTTTCTTCCATTCCCGATATCCTTAAAAAACCAGTTCACGAGATACTCTTCATGAGGCTTCAAGCTGCTGGGCTCAAAATCCTTCAAAGAGAGGACATAAGATTTGCCACCGGATGCCTCAACATCCAAATACCTTCTCACAGCCAGATCCATCAGCGTTGCCACCATATCTCCCGGCCTGATCCTTTTTCCGCGTAGCAATACGCTGAGCTCGGCTGGGGTATAATAATCAGCCGGCAAATCGATGGCGGATATCTCTTCCCGCTTCTCTCTCTTTGGCCGTTCGAATATCCCAGCCCGTTGTCTTGTTACAACTTGGCCTCCTGGTTTATCATGCACCCGCCGTTTGAGCTCCGAAAAAGCGCCGGTTGACCTTAATCTGCGCCTGCTCATCCATACGCCCACACAAACGCCTATACCGACAATCCCCGCTGCCGCCCCCGCTATGGCGGCCAATCGCAGCTTTTGCTCCTGCTCTTTCTGGCGCCTTAAAAGCTCCATCTCTTCCGCCTTCAAGCGCTGCTCCTCCAAAATTCTTCCCAGCCCATCGTTGTCAATGACCTTTCTACCCTGTGCCACACCATCCTTTGGAAATACCAGCGTAACCTCCATAAACTCCTTTGAACCCAACTTTTTTGCCGTTATGCCGACTGTGCCATCCTCCAAAACTTCACAGCTGCCTTCTAAAGCCCCGTACACAAAGGGTTTAACGCCATCGTGCTTTGTTCCTTGAGGCAATGCAATGCGCATGTCCATATTTCGCACATCCAAACCATAACCCTTTGCAGCGGGGTTCCAGTAAAGCACCGCCGTATCGCGATACAAAGACACTAGGTCATTGAGCCGGTATTTTAAAACAACTGTGTGCTCACCGCCGCCAGCTGGGAGATATATGAGGACCTCTTGGACCTCTTCTGGGCTGGCCCCCGGCTTTGTGGTATAAACCTTGCTCATATTCTGGTCAGGCTCATCCACAAATTCATAGGGGTCAAGCTCAGGTTGGCCGCTACCTTCTGTATCGGCAGGGATCACCGAGAAAACCTCCAAGTTTTCCATGCTGGAGGAGTGAGCAATGTCGATATGCCGCACCACAGGACCTTCATGGCTGCGCGGAACGTCGTAAGTTATGTACTCCTCCACATCCATCGAACCATCTGGGTTTACCACCGCCGAGATGCGCCATTCCCGCACAGAATATTTAGGCGGTGTATCAGCATATACTGTAAATGTTACAAGAGCATAAACTATCAGCAGCGCCAGCGCAAACAAAACCCTTTTCACTATATACAACCCCCCGTCCGTCTCTATTGTAACACGAAAGCCAATAGGATTTCCACACATAAAAATTTTAAAAATTTTTCCTATGAACATACGGCATATGATAAAATAAAGCCAGAGTTTCGGGGGAAACAGGGGGTTACACAGGTGAAGAAGATTCGATTTTCCCATATATTGATATCAATCGTTCTCATTGCCACCGTGTTGTTGGCGGTATTTATGCTGTATCCATCCCCTCCTGAAAGGGCAGTCAAACAATTCCTTGATTATCTATTGACTGCCGATAAAAGGTTTTACAGTTTGATAGACAAGCACGTAGACAAAGGCCATCCTTTTTTAAAGCTGGCATTTGAACAAGCGCCCTTTAAAAATTTTAAAATAGCAGAGTCAAAATCCATAGCAAAAGGCGTTTATCGAGTAAGGGCTTTGCTGTGTCTGGAACAGGGCTGTATAAGCGTTCCCTTTACGGTAGCTCAAACCAACGGTAAATGGTACATACAATACCTGCCCAGCGTAATCCATTTTTCAGCCGCAATACCGGTAATAGAAAACAGGTCAAGCGGGCGCTCAACGGAGGTCCTGCTTTACGTAGCCGGAGACCGCCTCCTGTGCACCAATCCCTTGCCTCCCGATAGGATTCAAAATTTAACGCCTTCCGAGATAATACTGGTGGAAAATCAGATTGTGTATATAAATCCGCTCAAACCCGTAAAGCTTTCAAAAGTCTTGGCGGCATCCCGTTCGAGCCACTATATCGAAGATGCCCGCCTGGGCAGGATCCCAACTACAGGCGATATCCCTGTGTATTCCATCAAAGGCAGCTCTATCTCATATCAGGGCATAATGTCGGGCCTGGTGGGCCGTACCGATTCAACACTGTTTTGCGATAATGATGGTATCGGACGGACGATTATCACCCAGAGCCAGCTTATACCAAGGGACGGAATACGCGTGCTCATAAAAAACAAAGAAGACAACGGCGTGCTTCACAGCCAGATCAGCATCACCTGCAATGCAGATTTTACCGCTCAAACATTGATACAGCCGGTCTCCCATACCTTCAAGGCGGGCGAGGTTATAACCCTGAAGCCTGATGCCGAGGGCATGGCCCTGTATCTAAACGGCCGAAGGCTGGCCTCCTCGCCCAACAGGTGGTACATACGCCCTGTGGAGGGCGGCAGGCTCAGCATTCTGGATAACCACGGAAGTTCGCGTAAAAAATCAAGCAGCATACCCTATCGAGGGACGCTAGAGGTAGCTTTAAATGGCAACGATAACGGTGGCCTCACCGTGGTAAACGAGTTGAGCCTGGAGGAATACCTGTACACCGTGGTACCCAGCGAAATGCCCATAAAATTTGGTCTGGAGGCCTTGAAGGTGCAGGCCATAGCCTCCAGATCCTATGCCATACGATGCTTCAAATCCGAGGGCTATGCGCCCTTTGGAGCCCACGTCGATGACAGTACAGCCAGCCAGGTGTACAACTCCATAGCGGAACAGCCTATAGCCGTACAGGCGGTGGATGAAACCCGCGGGCTGGTAGGCTTTTTCGGCGACCAGGTGATAGACGCCCGCTTTTTCTCGACATCCTGCGGATACACCGCCAATTTTCACGAGATATGGAGCGATAAAATGGGCAGATTTCCATCGCAGGAAGTACCGTATTTGATAGCTAAGCCCCAGTTTCCCAGCAACATCCCCGACCTTCACAACGAAGAAAACTTCAGGGCATTCATAGACCAAAAGGATTTAGACGGCTATGACCGCTTTTCGCCTTTTTTCCGCTGGAGCGTCACCATGAAGCGCCAGGAGCTGGAAGCCAGCATCCAGCGCAACCTGCCGCTGGTGCAGCGCTCGGAGCCCGCATTCGTCCTGACAAGAAAGGGTGAAAGCGAATTCGTGCAGCAAGAAATACCGCAGGATATTGGAGAGCTGCAGAACCTGGTTGTGACCCGCCGTGGCCAGGGAGGAAACATGATGGAGCTGGAGATAACCACCACCCATGGAGTATTTAAAGTCATAAAGGAATACAATATACGAAAGGTGCTCCAGCCGGTCAACTACCTTGATTCAAACCGGCCCATAAAGCTATACTGCTATGATGGGTCGGTAAGGGATAACTTCCCTATACTGCCCAGCGCTTTCGCCTACATAGACATACGAAGAAATTCCGAGGGGATAATCGAGGAGATAACCATATCAGGTGGCGGGTATGGCCACGGCGTTGGCATGAGCCAATACGGTGCCTACGGCCTGTCACTGCTGGGATATTCATTTGAGCAGATATTCCAGCACTTTTATCCTGGCTGCCAGCTCAGGAACATATACGAAGGCGGGGTTTGATGTGAAATACATTTGATGTAAAATAGATAGGCTACAAAAAACGGCGTTATGATATATCAAAATTCAACGAGGAGGGCAACATGAACTCCAGCATCAATATATCCCTTCCCAAGGAAGTCGAAATAATATTAAACCAAATAATGGAAGAGGGTGGACAGGCATACGTTGTAGGCGGTGCCGTCCGCGACGCCCTATTGGGCAGGCCCGTCAATGACTGGGATGTGGCCACATCCTTTCACCCTGACGATATCGAGAGGATATTCTCTTTTGCCCGCACCATCCCCTCCGGCAAAAAATACGGCACCGTAACGGTTATCATAAACGATATGCCTGTGGAGGTGACCACATTCAGGGGCGAGGGGCAGTACAGCGACTTCCGTCATCCAGCCCAAATAACCTTTCTATCAGATATCATAGAGGACCTGTCAAGGCGGGACTTCACAATAAACGCCATGGCATACAACCCATATCTGGACGAGCCATTGATAGACCCCTTTGACGGGCGTGGAGACCTGTTACGAAGGCTTATAAGGACAGTGGGCCAACCAGAACGCCGCTTTTATGAAGACCCGCTGCGCATAATGCGAGGAATCCGGTTTTGCGCCGAACTGGGATTCAAACTGGAGGAGAGTACATTTAAGGCAGCATGTGCCCATCATCACCTGCTCTCCAGGATATCCCCCGAGAGAATCCGCGATGAGCTCAACAAAATAATGGTCGCTCCCGACCCGTTTGAGTCACTCATACTGCTTTATGAGACCGGTATCTTTGAAGTGATACTTCCGGAACTCAGCCAGTGCATGTCCCATGCGGGGCAGCTGGCATTCAAAGCAGTGAAGCTGTGCAGGACCGATAGCGTGCTGCGCCTTGCAGCGCTGTACTGCTGCATGGTTGTCCTCCAGGACGGCACATGGGGCCGGACGACAAACGGCTATGCTCCCGAGCTGCCAGACAAAGTCAAATTGGTGGAGCGCTCCCTCAGGCGACTGCGCTACGACAACAAGACCGTACGCAGGGTGACGCAGCTGGTATCCAGCTTTCCGGTGCAATTCAGTAGCGATACGGCCGAAGCAGCCTATCAGATAAGGAAGCTCATGGGCAACCTGGGCGTCCAGGACGCCTTCAACCTCTTTGAACTTAAGCGGGCGTACCTTTTAGCTGCAGGGCAAAAAGAACAAGCAGAAAGGATAGCGGCGCTTACATCAACGGCCCATGAGATTTTAGCAAGAGGAGATGCTTTAAACCTTTCGCAGCTGGCCATCAACGGCCACGACGTAATGGCAGCAGGGATCGGCGTCGATGACCCGCGGGACATCGGCAAGGCCCTGCAACAGGCCTATGAATGGGTGCTCATGCACCCCGAATGGAACGATAAAAAGCTTCTCCTGTCCAAGCTTAAAGCGCTGTACAAACAGGACAAGGATGAAGAAAAAAGATGAGCAGCTTTTCCGGCTGCTCCTTATTTTTTGACCAAAAAGAACATCACAGAGATCACAATAAATCCTATTATTCCCAATAATGGGTAGACAAAGGCTACGATTCGCGAAAAACCCACAAAGGACAGCGCAACGCAGGCTACAATCGTCATCAATAGCGCTACATGCACGGGCAATTTAAAAATATCATTGACCGCACACGCCACCGAAAACACGTTGGCCACAAGAGTGGTAAGTATGGCTCCCCACATCACCACCACAAAAGCCGCACAAAAAAAAGGCCCCATCCGGTGTACTATGTACAGCATGGGAACTTCAAACTCGTAAATCTCAGGCACATATCGCATCAAAGAATAGTTGCTCATAAGGAGCATTGCCCCCAATATGACGCCTCCCAAAACGCCTCCCATCTTCAGAACCCGTGGGTCATCCACCCCAGAGCCTGCGGAGGTCAGGACTCCCACCGCCAGCACAATATTGAAAGAAGCATACGATATGCCGGTTTTGATGATATCAAAAGCCGTTACCTCAAATACAGGCATAACCTCATATGTATAATCATCCATCAGCAGACTATATGCAAATACAAAAACATTAAAGATCACTATAACGGGTATGATCCACGCATTTATTGCAAGTATGCCTTTTAGGCCAAAAGCTACAACACCCCATACCACAATAGTCATTATGACAACCCCTGTATAAGAAGGAAGGCCGATATATTCCTCAAATAATGCACCCGCTCCGGCCAGCATGGCAGCGGCTACCATTATTACCGCCAATAACATATAGGCATTGACAAAAGGAGATAACCCGCCGAAAACCAGCTTAATGGTATCACGAAACGATCTAGCCCTCAGTTCAAAGCCCATCTTTAAAATTCTTACTCCCACCCATACAAACAAAAAAGCGGCCAGCAGGATAGAAAAGTTAGAACGTTTTCCATACACCGCGAAAAATTGCAATATCTCCTGGCCAGATGCAAAACCCGCCCCTATCACGGTACCCACGTATGCAAAAGCAATTTTTATGCCCAATGTTACACGACCATGTCTGCCCAATGCACAATTCCACCTTCCAAATTCATTCAATAAAGAGCTCCCACTAAGTATGAATATTCGGAAGGCAGAGCTCTCATGACTCATTTTGGTTTTAACACCAAATAGCACAACCTTTTTTTGCTCAACAGGTTACCTTGCTATCACGATCTGGTTTGGATTTAACGCTCTATATGCTTTATACGGTTTCAGCACCATTAAATAAACGCTTCAAAGTCTCAAATGGGTTAAAATATATTTCAATTTTCAGCATATCGCCAGCACGACATCCAGGTGGCAAGTATTTCAGCGGTATGACAACCTCTTCCCCGTCTTGGAATGATACCACCGCTTGATGGCCTTCAATGCGTTTTACCACTACATCCCACTGCACGCCAATTCCTTCTCTCCCCCACCAATTCATGATACCATTTTATGTCCCATTTTAAAAGGGTAAAATTCTCCAAAAAATTCATAAGGTATTTACAATTTGTTCACACTTTGTTCATACTTTCTTACTATAATATGCCATGCGTTGGCCAACGTTACATAAATATCTCGAAGGGAGGGAAACATCTTGAAAAAGTGGGCAGCGGTCTTACTAACGGCTCTGTTCTTAATCACAGCAGTGGTATTCACAGGCTGCCAGAGCAAATCCACAGATTCGCAGGAGGGTACTGGCCAGGAAACTACAACCACTGAAGAGAGCTCTGACAAAGCAACTGAAGAAACCTCTGATAAATCAACAGAAGAAACAGCAAATGAAGATGACCAATCTGCTGATAGCGAAGAAAGCGTAGAAAACGAAGAAGCTTCTGACAGCGAGGAGACCACTGAAGAGACACAGGAAACAGACCAGGAATCCTCCAGCGACAGCGAGGCAACCGAAACCACTGATGAAAACACGCAGAATTAACAGCCTATAGCCAAAGCAACTGACGTACCCCTTCATAGTGTTTAATATAAAAAAGGCTGCTGAAGTGATGTTCAGCAGCCCTTTTTATTGCAGATAAGGCGTTACCTTGTTGTACTCATTTTCCAGCAATGCAAGGCTGATACGCCTGCAGGCATTCGATATGGTAGAATATGAAGCGCCATAGCGATGAGCCAGTTCCGTCTTATCCACAACAAAACCAGAGGTTAAGCAGTAATACAGCTCCAGCGCTGCAGCCCACGCTTCCGGCTTCCTTATCCTGGGCAAACCATAGGGCAACATCGCCGAAACAAAATTATTCCATATTTCACGCACCTGGACCTCAAAGCCTTCCTGATAACGCTCCTTCATCATCTCAACTGCCATGTTTACCACATCACGAAAGACCTGAGGGAGGTCACCAGGAGGATTTTTAGCCACGACGTCTATCTTGATCTGCACTATATTATCGTCCAGATAGGCTATATATGGCTCAGGAGCGCCCATCTGCTTAAGCAGCATAACCGCTTCCCTCTTCAGCTCATCATCCACGCTTTTCTTCAGTATAAACTCCCTCAAGAAGCTTTCAGCCTTTTCATCCTTAAACGAGGCGATGACGCTCAAAATAGCCCTCTTTATTGAAGGATCATTGAGCTCCAGACCCCATTTCAGCAAAGCCAGCAACTCATCGCCGCTGCTCCACCGCTTCTTCAAATCCTTATGCGGAAGCCTGAGGAGGTCGTTGATCTTTTTTATGCGGCATATGATCTCTTCATAGGGGACCTGGAAATGATAGGATATCTCGCTGAATTCCCTTTCATTTGTCATTATGGCATGCGTCAGCCTCTTGTAAAAGCTGCTTATGGTATTGTTGGGCGCTATTTTGTCGATCTTGCTCCAGTATTTCAGCGCTTCCTTATACCTCTGAGTATTAAAATAAGAAACCGCGATATAGTGGAGTATCTTTATATCATACGGCTTGTATTGGATCAATCGCTTAAGCAGCCTATTAGCCTCTTTATGCTTTTTGAGCTCACACAGCGTCACAGCAATCTTATGAATCTCCTCGGGGTCATTGGTCTCTATGCCCAGTACGGTCTGCAGGTGCTTCTCGCTTTCCTCCTCCAACCCCTTTTCATGGTAAAAAATAGCTATATTGCAATTGGCATGAACGTTTTGCGGCTGCTCTTTAAGCACGCCCTGGCACACACTGATAGCATCATCAAGCCGCCCCACGCAGAAATAGGCCAGAGCAAGGTTGTTCCTGGCAAATACCAGAGAAGGGTCTTTTTTTACCACGCTTTCCAAACAGCGGATAGCTCTCTTGTAATCTCCCATATCCAGAAAATTTTTGCCTTTATTGGCAAGCTTGTATAGCCGCTCTCTGCCGGAATTCAACATGACCTCTAGATCGTTGTCAAAATATATTTCATGGCTTTGAAGTATATCCAGCAAATCCTGGGCATCCTCTGAATAGATCCCGTCAGGATCCAGCTGGAGATACTTCTCGAAACACTCCTTTGCCCTTTCATACTCCTGCAGTCCCAAAAAATTACATCCTAAGCAGAAATAACAATCGGCATTGTTCTCATCCCTTTGCAGTATATAGAGCAATATCTGATTGGACTCTTCATAATACCCCATTTCGGTAAAGACCTGGGCCAGGTCCAGCCTGTATTCCAGATTTTCAGGGTCTTTTTCAACAGCCTTACGGTAAAAGCTGAGCGCATCTATATAATTGTTGCTTTCAACGTATTTCTTGGCTTTCCTGTAATAAAACTGTCCGTTTTGTTCAAAGGGAATAACCTTCCTTTTGGTTCTTGCAGACAATCCTCCCGCCATATTCCGCTCCTTACTTAAACATACTTCTTGGGAATATTATAGCATATAATCCCCAAAAGCTCTATACAATCAACTGGTTATTTACAGCGAGATTTCCGGTTACCGCTGATCAATAAGGGTTTTCTTCATTTTTTCTTCTCTGTTCTAACAGCTCTTTAAGCTCCTCTTGCTCGAATATGTATTTTTTATTGCAGTAATGGCATACCACTTCAGCCCGCTTATCGTTTTCTATAATATCTATAAGCTCTTTCTCATCCATGCCCATCAATATGTATTTAAGGCGCTGCCTGTTGCAGTCGCACTTGAACTGTACATCCACTACGGCATTTACCTTCATCCCATGCTCGCCCAGAATACCTTCCAGCACCTCTTCGGGGGTCTTGCCTTCATCGAACTGGCGGGAGATGGAAGGACTGCTGCTAACCTTCTTCTCAATGGCGGCGATAACATCCTCCGGTGCTCCCGGCAAGGCCTGTATAATAAAGCCACCTGCGGCTTTTACGGTACAATCGGGATTGACAAGCACCCCCAGTGCCACCGCTGAAGGCTGCTGCTCCGACACCGTCAGATAATAGGCCACATCTTCAGCTATCTCACCCGATATCAGGTTGGCCTGTCCTATATAGGGCTCTTTTAACCCTAAATCCTTTATTACCGTTATTCTGCCGTTTTCCCCTACAGCAGCTGCCACGTCCAGTTTATTGTGAACATTAAGCGGTAAATCCAGTTTGGGATTTGCAACGTACCCCTTTACATAGCCACCCGAAGTTGCCACCACCACAACGCTGCCCAAGGGACCATCCCCCTTTATGATGAGCGAAAGGGTATCCTTCTTGCCTTTCATATCAGCGCCCAGCATAACGGCAGCCGTCATGGTGCGTCCCAGCGCAGCGCTAGCTACAGGGGACAGTCCATGAAGCCTTTGAGCCTCTTGTACCAGATCAGTGGTCCTGGCGGCAAAGCCGCGAATAAATCCATTGGCAGCCGTAACTCTTATTACATAATCCTTCATCTACGTCCTCCTTTTTGCTGTCACATTTTGGAATATCAGCAGCCCTTGGGACAACTTTCTCCCTTCCTGGCCGCAAAAAAAATGCGCTCGGACTTCTTCTTGGGAGGCTTCAGCGTAAAAGGCTGGTATACCCCTATATCTTCAAAGCCGTTCTTCTCAAGGCGCTCCACAATCTCCTCCACCTCATAAGCACGCTGATAGTGAATCTCGTCAAACCTCCTGTAATACTCCCCTTCTTTAACAAAAAATGACAGCTCCATTTCGCATATCCCGGAGCGCCTATCAAAATAGTTCTGCCATATATAGCTTATATCCTCATCGGTTCTTACAAACGTATTATTTCCCACTATTGAAGAGAGCTTATAGTAAGAGCTGATGTCGAATACAAAAATCCCCTTTGGTTTCAAATATCTGTATACGCCTTCAAACACCAGATCCAGTTCCTCTTCGGAGGGAATATAATTGATGCCATCACAAATGCAGGTCATGGCGTCCACTGGGTGGTGAAGGCTGATATAGCGCATATCCTGAAATATAAAAGGGATGTTCATCCCTTTGCTGCGCGCCTTCTCCCGTGCGACAAACAGCATATCCTCCGACTGATCAATGCCTATGACCTCATAGCCCCTCTCTTTCAAAAGGATGGTGACGTTACCTGTACCACACGCCAGATCCACTATTTGCCGTGGTTTTACGCCGTAGTGTCTAAATAACAGCTCAATATAGTCAACCCACCTTGGGTAATTCACATCCTGCATCAATGCATCGTAAATATAAGCAAAGCCGTTGTAAATACCCATCTACCCCTTCTCAATTCGATTTACACCCTGTTCCCCCTCATTACAACCGCAGGCATCTGGTACATCCCCCTGACGGCCTCACTGCTCATCTTCATGGGTATCGCTCTCGGTTGCGTTATTGGCCGGCCTGTCCATGTACTTGTAAAACACCCAGTTGGCCAATGAAACGCCTATAAGCATGGGGAAGGTCAACCCCACAAAAAACACAGGGAAGATATACCAGGCACTGGCTATAAACAAAGCCACCATCAGCACAAAAACCACAAAAGTATGCGGAAGCTTTGCCAAGGTAAAAAGCAGTGCATTTTTGAATATCTGCCTTACCTTCAACTTGTAAGTGACCAGCATTGGGAAAATATATATATTCATCATGGCGTAAATAAGCCCAATCATCAACATAAAGTAATACAACATGAGGAACAAGATATTCTGTGAGGCCATTGCGCGGTAAAAAGTCAAATTTACGTAGAATATCATCAGCGCAAGGCCATTGATGAACATGACAATCAGACTTTCCTTCCAGTTCATCTTCCATGCATCTTTAAAATCGCTGAAAACCCAGGCATGGTCATCCCTTGCCCAGTTTCTGAGCACATAAGTGACACCCGCCGTAGCAGGCCCGGCAAAAAGGAGGCAGGGAATCAGTACCAAGAAGTAAAATACGCTTATGGGTTCACCGGTCTGTGCAGTAACCTGCAACTGAATGTACGTCCATATAAACGCCGGAAGCCAGAAAATCGAATACAGCAAATTCAGCTTAATGAGATTCCAGAATCGTATCTGTAAAACAGTAAAAAACAGCTTAATGGGCTTTTCCCTTAAGTTTTCATACTTCAAATCGGGTTTATTGGGATTACCGTAATACATCCTTTCAAAGAAACCACCAAACATATCAACAATCCCTTCTTTTTAGTTTTACTTATTAAACTTCCCCGTATTTTAATTCTAACAACAAACTTCTATTTATTCAATAGAAGAATTTTGTCGCTGCAGACAGCACATACTGTTGCTACGCAAAAGCGACGCACCTGTCTGCTTAGTAAAATCAATTTAACGTACAACACCAAATCCCTTTATAATGTCATGGTAGACCTGCAATCCGTACAGCAGTACTTCTTCATCGAAGTTAAATTTGCTGCTGTGAAGCGGAGCGGTAAAACCCTTGCTTTCATTCCTGCAACCAAGAAACATGTATACTCCCGGCACCCTCTGCTGGTAATATGAAAAATCTTCGGCTATCATCAAAGGCTGTATATCCTGGAGCACATCGGGAGGCAAGAATTTTTTCAGCTGGCTTACCAGGTTTGCATCGTTATTTACCACAGGGTAGTATACATCTTCACGATACTGCGCCTTTACCCGGTGTGAAAGCTCAAGGCCACTTAAAAGCCCCTGAATGCTTTCCTTTATGCGCTTATAAACCCCATCGTCAAACGTGCGTATGATACCCTCTATGGTTGCCTTTCCTGCAATTATGTTCCTATTCTCTCCAGCATGAAGCTTCCCGATGGTCAGCAGGGCTTTATCATCAGGAGAGATCCACCGGCCTATAAGTCCATGCACAGCGTTTACAAAATAACAGGCCGCCAGCAGCGCATCAACGCCGCGATGGGGCATCGCTCCATGAGCGCTTTTCCCGGTGACTTCTACTGTAAACTCGCACGTCTGTGCCATCACCGGCCCGGCTCTAAGCCCTATCTTGCCCTGAGGAATGTCGGGGAGCACGTGAAAACCAAAAATAGCATCTACCCCGGGATTTTCCAGCACCCCTTCCTTGATCATGGGCAGGGCGCCCCCCACCGTCTCCTCAGCCGGCTGAAAGATGAGAACGACGTTGGCTTTCAACTCCTCTTTGTGCAAACTCAGCCATTCCGCAAGCCCGAGTAAAATGGCCATATGTCCATCATGGCCACAGGCATGCATTCTCCCGCAGTTAACTGAAGCGAACTCGACACCCGTCTCCTCATGCAGCGGCAGAGCATCCATATCTGCCCTGAAAGCCAGGGTCATGCCTCCATCATTGCCCTTCATGACAGCTTTTATGCCGCTGCCGGCCACTATCCTTATCTCGTCAAATTCCCACTTCTCAAGCCAGGATAAAATATAATCCCGGGTGGATGATACATCAAACCCGGTCTCAGGATACTTATGCAAATGCCTCCTGTGCTGAGTCAACCTGTCTTTAAGCTGGTAAACTTCTGCATCTACATGCATTTTGGTATTCCTCCACAAAAAGCTTTTAATTTAAGATAATCCCTCTCCATCTTTATGATGAAGAGGGATTGCAAATTGTCTGGATTTCGCTAATTTATTCAGGAAAATTGTCTTAATGCAGCCTTTTATCCCTATTTACGGGCCATTTTGAGTATGTTGAGCACGTCTTCCCTGCCCAGCTTCTTGAAGTTGCCTATCTGTTTTGTGCCATTGTTGGTGCACTTATCGGCCATTTCCTCCAGCCTGTCATCCGGTATACCCAGCTCTTCCAGGGTCACTGGCAGGCCAATCTTTTTGAAGAACTGGGTAAGACGGTGTATCCCCTCCAGAGCTGTCCTCTCAGGATTTGCAAAGTCCATCTCTACGTCCCAAACCCTGGTTGCAAACTGCACGAACCTGTCCATATCCTCCTTATAGACGTACTTCATCCAGGCAGGAAATACCACGGCCAACCCAGCTCCATGAGGCACATCGTATATCCCGCTCAGCTCATGCTCTATTGCATGGGACGCCCAATCGCCAATCCTGCCGGTGCTCAAAAGGTCGTTGTGAGCAATGGTGCTTGCCCACATTATCTCAGCCCTGGCCTGGTAATCCTCCGGCTCCTCAAGCGCTATGGGCACGTTCTTAATTATAGTCTTAAGGGTGGCCTCGCACAGCCTATCGGTGAAATCGACATCCTTTTGATGGGTAAAATACCGCTCCATCACATGGGCCATGATGTCAGCAGCGCCGCAGGCCGTCTGATAGGGCGGAAGCGTGAAGGTGATCTCGGGATTCATTATGGCAAACTTAGGACGTATTATCTCAACGTTTAATCCCCGCTTGTACCACCCATCCTCATTGGTAATTACCGAGCTCTTGCTGGCCTCGCTACCTGCCGCTGGAATGGTAAGTACCACGCCAACCGGAAGCGCCTTTTCTGGCACTGCCTTTCCGCTGTAGAAATCCCACACATCGCCTTCATAGGGTACGCCAACGGCGATGGCTTTGGCCGAATCGATGACGCTGCCGCCTCCCACAGCCAAGATGAAGTCAATGTTATGCTTTCTGCAAAGCTCGATCCCCTGTCTCACCAAACTGAGGCGCGGATTGGGCTGTACTCCCCCCAGTTCAATAAATTCCACTCCTGCATCCCTGAGGGACTTTACCACCCTGTCATAGAGCCCTATGCGTTTGATGGTCCCCCCGCCATAGTGCAAAAGAACCTTCTTGCTGTAAACCTTAGTCTCTTCTCCTACCTGATTTTCTACACCCCTACCAAATATGATCTTAGTAGGGCTTAAGAATGTAAAATTCTCCATAATCCACTTCCTCCTTTATCATCTTCTTAATTTATTTTGCTATTTTTTAACTTTAACAAACGCGCAACAAAGGCACAAAATGCTATTTATCTGTTATACACAGAAGATCAATATGAGACCTGCCAATCATGCATAGTAAGGCCAAAACTCTATGATGAGCTCACTAGCCATCTTAATCATTTTTTATGTCCAAGTTTATCCTAGCACATATTTATGGAAAAATCAAGAAGCGAGAGGCCTGACGCTTTTGCAAACGCCAGCAAATAAAATTGCAAATACTCAAAAAACGTTTGACATTTATGGATTTAAATGATATGATTTAAAAAAACGAATATATGCGAAGCAGTTTAGAGGCGCACCTTTCAAGAGTAAGCAGCTGGAGAATACGGGGTTCGATGAAAGCTGGCGAAAGGGGAAGGTGCCGAAGGATGTGGTATGTCTCCGTCATCCACCTCCTGGGCCCTGGGTTAAGAGCCCTGGGACTGTCATCATTGGGAACCAATGATGGAGCGCTAACTGCTTTCGAATCGCAAGCGTTTTGCAGGGTTTAACTCATCTGCAAAAAGATTGTAATTGTGATACGAAAGCGGCTGGTCATCCATCAGCCGCTTTATTCGTGATTATCTGTATAAGGCGGAATTTAATGAGGCACCATAACCTGTAACGACATATGATGGATAATGAGGTAAACTCTGCAAGATAAAAGGACAAAAATTATGCATCTTATAAAATGTGAGGAGGAGAAAGCCATGCAAAAGTACAACATAGCCATTGTCGGAGCAACCGGAATGGTAGGGCGCAAGTTTTTAGAGGTCTTAGAGGAGAGGCAGTTCCCGATAGCCAACTGCTATCTGTTCGCATCGGCACGTTCGGCAGGAACCCGTATAAAATTTATGGGAGAGGACCACGTTGTGGAAGAGCTGACCGAGACCAGCTTTGATGGCAAAAACATCGACATAGCTCTGTTTTCGGCCGGTGCAACCGTCAGCAAAAAATTTGCGCCAATAGCCGCATCCAGGGGTGCCGTAGTCATCGACAACAGCAGCGCTTGGAGGATGGAAAAAGATGTACCACTAGTGGTCCCCGAAGTCAACCCCCAGGAAATACTCAAGCACAAAGGGATAATCGCCAATCCCAATTGTTCCACCATTCAGGCCGTTGTGGTGCTCAAGCCACTGCACGACCACTATAAAATAAAGAGAATCGTATATTCTACTTACCAGGCGGTGTCGGGTGCCGGCATGGGAGGCTATCTGGACCTGCAAAACGGGATACGCGGCGAAAAGACCCTGCAGAAGTTCCCTCACCCCATATTTGCCAACTGCATCCCCCATATAGATGTATTCCTGGATAACGGCTACACCAAGGAAGAGATGAAGATGATCCAGGAAACCAAAAAGATCATGGGAGATTACAGCCTCAGAATCACCGCTACGACGGTACGCGTACCGGTATTTTACGGGCACAGCGAGTCCATAAACGTCGAGTTTGAAAGGGATTTTGACCTGGACGAGCTCAGAGAAATCCTGGCAAAATCGCCTGGCGTTGTCGTAGTCGATGACCCTAAGAACAACCAGTATCCCATGCCCATTTACGCAGAAAACAAGGATGAAGTGTTTGTAGGGCGCATAAGAAGGGACGAAAGCGTACCCAGCGGTGTAAACTTGTGGGTAGTGGCAGATAATATACGAAAGGGAGCAGCCACCAACGCCGTACAAATAGCACAAAAGGTCGTCGAATACTGGGAAAGCGGCCAGCTTGCCAGGTAAGGAAATTTTAGTAAAAAATATCAGGGAGTGATTAATAGTGAGCGTATTTACCGGGTCGTGCGTTGCCTTGGTTACCCCCTTTACAGATGACGGCGTCAACTTTGAATCCTTAGCAAACCTCATAGAGTTCCAAATACGCGAGGGTACCGACGCCATACTGGTGTGTGGTACCACCGGAGAGCCGCCCACCATGACCAGGGATGAAAAGTATTCTGTCATAGGCTTCACAGTTGAGAAGGTGGCAAAAAGGGTTCCGGTTATCGCCGGAACTGGCGGTTACAACACCGCCACCGTCATCGAGGACTCAAAAGAGGCCGAGAGATTGGGTGCCGATGCGCTGCTCATCGTAACCCCCTATTACAATAAGACCACGCAGAAGGGCCTGATCCAGCACTATGCGGCCATAGCCGATGCCGTCCACATCCCCATCATAATATACAACGTGCCGGGCAGAACGGGCCTCAACGTAGCCCCTTCAACTTTAAAAGAGCTTTCCAAGATAGACAACATAGTCGGCATAAAGGAAGCCAGCGGCAACATAGCCCAGGTGACCGAAATGGCCAGGCTATGCGGTGATAAGATAGACATATACTCGGGAGATGACAACATAGTGGTGCCCATACTGGCGCTGGGAGGAAAAGGTGTCATATCGGTGGTAGCGAATATAGCTCCTCGCGATACCCATGAAATGGTGGTAAAATTCTTAAATGGCGACATTGAAGGAAGCCGAAAACTTCAATTCAAGCTTAATCCTTTGATCGAAGCCCTGTTCTTGGAGGTCAACCCCATACCGGTAAAGACTGCCTTGAACCTCATGGGAATGAATGCGGGTAAGCTCAGAATGCCTTTGACCGATATGTCGGAGCAAAACCTGGAAATACTCAAAAAAAGGATGCTGGAGTACGGCATTAAAATACAGCAGTAGTCTTGACAGCGTAGACTCGCTCATAAAATTTGCCCACAGGCGCCGGTCATTCATATACAATCCCGTTTAGAATTTTGCTTACAATCTATCATTTTTGTTTCAAAGTTGCTGATTTTACTAACTAACTTATGAAAATATGGGCATCGGATTTCCAAAACCAAATAAAATCAAATTTAATTAAAGAAATGGAGTGAAAACACACTAATGATAAGAATCATCATTCACGGTTGCAATGGAAAAATGGGTCAGGCGGTTGCCTCGGCTGCAGCCGCCGACCCTGAAATCCAGGTGGTAGCTGGTATAGATAAATTTCCTGAGAGCAAACAAAACCTATTCCCCACCTATGGTTCTTTAAGCCAGTGCAAAGAAGCGGCCGACGTAATTGTTGATTTTTCCAATCCCGCCGCTCTACCTGACCTGCTAACCTTTGCCAGGGAACGTAAAATGGCAGCAGTGATTGCAACTACCGGTTTTTCCCAGGACGATATAAAGCTTATAGAGCAGGCTTCTCGAAGCATTCCGGTTTTTCGGTCGGCCAATATGTCCCTGGGAGTAAACGTTATGCTGGAGCTGGTACAAAAAGCTGCATCCACCCTGGGCGATGAATTTGACATCGAGATCATCGAAAAACACCATAACCAGAAAGTCGATTCGCCCAGCGGCACGGCGTATGCTCTGGCTGATGCCATAAACGAGACCCTGCTCAATTCAAAGGATTATATTTATGGAAGGCACTCCAAAAACCAAAGGCGCTCCAAGTCAGAGATAGGAATACACGCCGTCAGGGGAGGCACCATACCCGGCCAGCATACTGTGATGTTTGCAGGCAGCGACGAAGTCTTAGAGATTACTCATACTGCCTATTCGAGGCAGATATTTGCACTGGGTGCACTGCGTGCCTGCAAATACATAGTGAAAAAAGCCCCTGGATTGTATGGTATGAAGGATATGTTAAACGAGCAGGCGGCCGTTACAAACATCAGCTCGGATAGCCAGCAGGCTTTAATAACCATAAACAACATACCCGATAACACGGCGGCCATTGCTCAGATATTCCAGAGCATCGCTCAGCAAAATATAAATATAGATATGATCAGCCAGACCACGCCGCTCAATGGCCAGCTCAGCATATCATTTACTTTGCCGCGCAAAGACCTGGAAAAAGCCATAGAAGTGGTCAACGACCTGCAGACTTCGCTTCCCACTATAAGCCTTAACACATATGAGGGCATAGTAAAGCTATCGGTTGAAGGGGCAGGGATGGCACAGCAGCCGGGTATAGCCGCAAAGGTATTCAGCATCATGGCACAGCAAAACATCAGGATCATGGCCATCACCACCTCCGAAACCAAAATCTCTTACATCATCCATCCATTGGATGAAAAGAAGGCTCTGGAAGCCCTGATGGAGGCATTTGAGCTGTAACAACCTAGAGGTATTCAAGTAGTAAGGTACACAGCTTCTTAAGTTAATACCCTGTAAAATTTATTATACCGACGACATCAAAATAATGAACCCTTTAAAGTAAATAAAAAGCGCTCCTCAGATAGAGTGCATAAGGAGCGCTTTTTGCACGCTTTCTGTGGCAGTTTAACTATCTTTACCAAACAGATATATCCCTCTAATAATATACAGCCTTAACAAAGTTCTAATACTCTATCCCCTTCCTTGCCGGAACGCCTTTATCCATGTAATGCTTGACATTGCGCATCTCTGTAATCAGATCAGCCCTGTCAGCAATTGCCCGGGGTACATCGCGGCCGGTCAATATAAGCTCCATACCTCTGGGTTTATTGTCTATAAGGCGGCATACCTGTTCGACGCTCACCAGCCCGCCGTGAATGACCCCCATAATCTCATCAAGTATTAGTACATCACATGAGCCCTCTTTCATCAATTGTTCAAGTCTTTGCATCTCCTGCTGAACTTTTTCCTTAAGCTGCGCCTTTTCTTCTTCGGTAAGCTGCCAGAAAAACTTCTTGGTCTCAGCAAACCGCATAATGGTGAATTCGGGCTCAAGCCTCCTTGCCGCTTCCAGCTCTCCCGATTCGATCCCCTTGAGGAACTGCACCATCACAACTTTAAGCCCCCTGCCCACAGCCCTTAGCCCCTGTCCCAACGCAGCAGTGGTCTTACCTTTCCCCTCGCCGGTGTATACCTGCACATAGCCAACTTCCATAACCAAACCTCCGTAATCAACCAAATAAAAATATTCTTCATTTTTGAGCATTAGTTACGTTTTCCTCCTATATCCCTGCGATAATGCATATTCTCAAAGCGTATCTTCTCTACATTTTGATAAACTTTCTGTATGGCCGTATCCAGGTCCTTTGCGATGGCCGTTACGCCAAGCACCCTGCCCCCGCTGGTATAGTATTTCCCGTCTATCTTCTTGGTCCCGGCATGAAACACCATCATATCCGGTTCCTTTAATACCTCTTCAATCCCCGAGATCTCGTATCCTGTCTTATATGCCTTTGGATACCCTCCCGAGGCCAAAACCACACAGACGGCCGCATTGTCCTCCCACTCGATCTTTATCTCATCCAGCTGTTCATCGATCACCGCCTCAAATATATCAACTATATCTGTCTTCAGCCGAGGGAGAACCACCTGCGTTTCAGGATCGCCAAATCTAGCATTGTATTCCAGTACTTTGGGGCCCTGCTCGGTAAGCATCAAACCAAAATACAGCACCCCTTTAAAGGGCCTTCCCTCCTCAGCCATAGCCCTGACGGTAGGCCTGATTATGCAGTCCTCCACTTCTCTTGCTACCTCGTGCGTATATACGCGGCTGGGCGAGAAAGCTCCCATTCCTCCGGTGTTTGGCCCCTGGTCGCCATCATATGCCCTCTTGTGGTCCTGCGCGCTGACCATCGGTATGACGGTCCTGCCATCTGTAAAGGTCAAAACCGAAACCTCCGGGCCGGTCAAATACTCTTCGATGACTACCCGCAACCCAGCCTGGCCGAATACTTTGTCCAACATCATGGCCTTTAACGCGTCTTTTGCCTCATGAACATCCCGGGCAATTATAACGCCTTTGCCCAGAGCCAGCCCCTCGGCTTTTATAACGGCGGGATATTCGATTTGCCCCACGTATTTGACCGCTTGGTCATAATTATCGAAAACCCTGTACTTTGCGGTAGGAATGCCGTATTTGTGCATTAGATTCTTGGCAAACACCTTGCTGCTCTCTATCATGGCAGCATCCCTGGTAGGGCCAAATGCCCTGAGGCCTTCGGCCTGTAGCGCATCCACCATCCCCATTGCCAGGGGGTCATCGGGCGCCACAACGGTCAAGTCTATATTGTTTTGCTTCGCAAAGCGCACTACTCCCTCCACATCTGTGGCAGGTATATCAACGCATTCAGCAAGCTCCGATATACCACCATTGCCCGGGGCACAGTAAATCTTTAAAACCCTGGGGCTCTGGCTTATCTTCCATACAATGGCGTGCTCACGTCCCCCGCCACCTACAACCAATATCTTCATCCATTTCACCTCATTTACTGTCAAAATCATGTTTACCCACTTATGGGCCAAACGCAGCCTTCCTACTGTACAGCAACTACACAGCCCTTAAGTCTCACTATGGAAAGTGTGGCGTGATATAATGCTTATTTATGACACCAGATTGCAGCTTTATGCTGCACATCCAGCCAGTGTAGGCATACAGCAGCACTGATTCCGTCAAGCCAAGAAAAATCTACAACATTCCAATCCCCATTAGACATCCAGATCAATGTTTGAAATGCCTCATGCCGGTAAATATCATGGCAATCCCATATCTGTTGCAGGCATCTATGGACTCCTGATCCCTGATTGAACCACCCGGCTGAATTATGGCTGAAATACCGGCCTTTGCAGCAGCCTCCACGCAGTCGGGGAACGGGAAAAACGCATCGGATGCCAGAACCGCACCCTTTACCTTGTCGCCGCTCCTTTCAATAGCCTGTTCCACCGCCCAGATGCGGTTGACCTGACCCGGCCCTATACCCAGCGACTGCTTGTTCTTGGCTATGGCAATACCGTTAGACTTGGTGTGCTTTACCACCTTCCAAGCAAATATCAGGTCTTCCATCTCGGCATCTGTGGGCTTTTTCTCTGTTACCACCCTAAGCTGGGACATATCAGGCAAAAGTTCTGTATCCATATCCTGCACCAGCAAACCGCCCAGCACCTTCCTGGTATCCCAAATTCCTTTGGGCGGCCTGGCTGAAATATCCTCAAGCTGCAGTATGCGAATGTTCTTCTTTCTTTTTAATATTTCCAAAGCTTCATCAGTATAGGAAGGCGCCACCACAATCTCTATGAATATCTTGTTTATTTCAGCAGCGGTTTGTGCGTCTATTTGGCGATTTGCCACCACTATTCCACCGAAGATGGATACAGGATCAGCCTCGTATGCCTTCATATATGCCTCATATATGGTTGGAGCGCTGGCCACCCCGCAGGGGTTGGCGTGTTTCACAGCCACCACGGTGGGTTCATTGAACTCCCGCAAGAGGTCCAAAGCCCCGTTAGTATCACTGATGTTGTTGAAAGAAAGCTCTTTGCCATGGAGCTGCTTGGCCCCCGTTAGGCTGCCGGGTACCGGCAGTACCTCCCTGTAAAATACCGCTTTCTGATGGGGGTTTTCCCCGTAACGCAAATCCTGTACTTTCTCGTAAGTAAGAGTGAGCAACTCAGGGAAACCTGAATCTTTAACCTGTTTTCTCAAATGGTCGGCAATAAGCGCATCGTAATGTGCGGTGTGCTCAAACACCTTGACTGCCAGCTTAAATTTGGTCTCCTGCGACACTTCACCGTGGTTTTTCAGTTCCTCTAGCACCATACTGTAATCTGCAGGGTCCACAATCACCGTGACGTCCTGATAATTCTTGGCAGCAGCCCTGAGCAGGGTAGGCCCTCCGATGTCTATGTTCTCTATGGCCTCTTCAAGCCGCACATTTCCTTTAAGTATTGTCTGCTTGAAAGGATACAGGTTTATCACCACAAAATCGATAGGCTGGATGCCAAGGGACTTAAGCTGCCTCATGTGCTGCTCGTTGCTTCTTATTGCAAGTACTCCGGCGTGAATGGCGGGATGCAGCGTTTTCACCCTTCCATCCAGGCACTCAGGAAAGCCAGTAACATCGCTTACGTTTATTACAGGAATACCAGCCTCGGCCAGCGTCTTAGCCGTTCCTCCGGTGGATACTATCTCCACCCCCATACTGCTTAACGCTCTGGCAAACTCTACAATGCCGGTTTTGTCCGATACGCTGATTATAGCACGCCTTTTCATGTTGCTCATTCACTCCCTCCCAAAATCCTTACCTTGCGCCCTTCTACCGCAAGCCTTCCTTCCACAAACAGCCTGACCGCTTCGGGCAGAAGCTGGTGCTCCACCTCCAGTACCCTTGCGGCCAGCGAGTGCACATCATCGTCATCCCTCACTTCAACGGGACGCTGAAGTATTATCGGCCCCGTATCGGTGCCTTCATCCACAAAATGCACCGTCGCACCGGTAATCTTTACCCCGTACTCCAGGACTGCGCGATGCACCCTCTCTCCATAAAATCCCTTCCCACAAAAAGCGGGAATCAGGGATGGATGTATATTGATGATACGATTAGGGTAAGCCCGCACAACCTCCGGAGATAGAATGCTCAAATACCCGGCCAGCACAACCAAATCCACCCTGTAAAATTTAAGCCGCTCCAAAATCGCCCCGTTGAAAGCCTCCTCACTTTCAAAATCCTTTTTCAATATGCATTCGGCGGGAATGCCATGGGCTCTCGCCCTTTCCAGGCCATAAGCCGTTTTACGATTGGATATGACCACTACAATTCTCGCATCCGGTATACGGCCATCCTCAATGGCATCGATCAGAGCCTGAAGATTTGTGCCACCTCCAGAAATCAACACTCCTATACGTGTCACCGGATAAACACCACCCCGCCGGTTCCTCTCCCGACCCTTCCGATCACATAGGAAGGATAACCATCGCCTTTCAGCTGGCCAATGATGCCATCCACCTCTTCAGGTGCACACACCAGCACCATGCCTATTCCCATATTAAAAGTATTGAACATTTCCCTGTCTTCTATATCGCCCCATCGCTTGATGAGCTCAAAGATTGGCAGTACGGGCCAGCTCCCTAGCTGGATTTCGGCCACAAGGCCCTCAGGCAAAACTCTGGGTATGTTCTCAATAAACCCTCCTCCCGTTATATTGGCAATTCCCTTTACCCGATACCGCTTGAGCACGTTGAGAATGCCCTTTACGTATATCCGTGTGGGCTTGAGGAGCTCCTCTCCCACCGTACACCCCAGCACATCATACCTCTCGTCAAGGCGATTTTTGTCATGCAGCACCAGCTTTCTAACCAGGGAATAGCCGTTGCTGTGGACGCCCGAGGAAGCCAGACCTACAAGCACATCGCCTTCCCTGATAGTGGACCCGTCTATTATCTTTGCCCGATCCACTATTCCCACCGCAAAGCCGGCTATATCATATTCTTCCTCCCTATAAAACCCGGGCATCTCGGCCGTTTCACCGCCTATGAGGGCACACCCCGCTTCAATGCATCCATCTGCAACGCCCTTTACTATCTGTGCTACTTTCTCAGGCTTAAGCCTGCCAGTTGCTATATAATCAAGAAAGAATAAAGGCCTGGCTCCCTGACACACCACATCGTTTACGCACATGGCCACGCAGTCCTGGCCGATGGTATCGTGTTTATCCATTATAAAAGCAAGCTGCAGCTTGGTACCTACACCGTCGGTTCCGGCCACCAGCACAGGCTGCTTCATGCCCTCCAAATCCAGGGAATACAGGCCTCCAAAGCCGCCTATATCGCCTATGACGTTTTTATCATATGTCCTTTTCACGAATTCCTTAATAAGCCTAACAGCTGTGTAACCAGCCTCTACGTCAACGCCCGCATCCTTGTAAGTATAACCCATATGCCCTTACCCCTTTCTCTAGCGCTGGCCGTTCATCTTTATTTTTGTTCATCATCATAACGATGGCATACCTCTAGTCAAAGACAGGTTTGTACCGTCCATCTTTTATATTATTGGTGTTCATCCCTTTTGTAAATTATATTATAGAACATCCCGCATAAGGCAGCGCTTTGAGCCATCACCCACAGCTTGACCAGCGCTGCCGTTATTCGTCTTTTCCCTCTACGGCTATTGGATACTCGCCGCTGAAGCACCCCAGGCAGAAGCCACAGCCGCTGCCCTCCACCGTCTTGAGCAGCCCCTCAATGCTCAAATACCCCAGCGAATCGGCGCCTATTATACGGCATATCTCTTCAACGCTGTACCTGGCACCGATCAGATGTTCCTTTGTGGGCGTATCGATGCCGAAATAACAGGGGAAGCGGACTGGTGGCGAACTGATGCGCATATGAACCTCTCTGGCACCCGCCAACCTGAGCATCTCCACTATCTTCTTGCTGGTGGTACCCCTCACTATGGAATCGTCTATCATAACTATCCGCTTGCCCTTGACGATCTTTCTCAAAGCATTGAGCTTTATCCTGACCCCCTGCTCGCGTATAGCCTGGCTGGGTTTTATAAATGTTCTGCCCACATACCGATTTTTAATAAGCCCCTCTCCAAACGGAATGCCCGAGGCTTCGGCATACCCAAGGGCGGCAGTGGTTCCCGAATCAGGCACCCCTATTACCAGATCAGCGTCGGCTGGATGTTCGGCTGCCAGTATCTTCCCCGCTTCCTTTCTGGCCGTATACACGCTCACTCCGTCTATGGTGCTGTCAGTCCTGGCAAAATAGATGAATTCAAACACGCACAGCCCAGATTTTAGCGGCACAGGGGTCTGTATGCTCCTCAGCCCATCCTGCGAGATGATTATTATTTCCCCCGGCTTCACATCCCGTATAAACTCGGCATCCACCGCATCAAAAGCACATGATTCAGATGCCACCACATAGGAATGACCGATCCTTCCCAGGGCCAAAGGCCTCATGCCGTAAAGGTCCCTGACTGCAATGAGCTTATCCTCTGTCATCAAAAGCAGGGCATACGCCCCTCTCAGCTTTGATATGGTATTCTGTATAGCAGTCTCCAGCCCTTCGTCGATATGCCTGGCAATGAGGTTTGCTATGACTTCGCTGTCCACCGAGGTTTGAAAAACCGCACCTGCCTCCTCTAGCTCAGTACGAAGTGCATTGGCGTTTACCAGATTTCCATTGTGCGCCAAAGCCAGAAATCCCTTTTTGTACTTAATGACCAGTGGCTGGGCGTTGTACAAACTGGTATCGCCGTAGGTAGGATAGCGTACATGCCCTATGGCGATCTTGCCGCCTTTCAGCGTGTCCAGCATCTCCTCGTCGAATACCTCGGGAACCAATCCTCTCCCCTTGTGATAGCGTATAGCATGACCGTCGGCCACTGCGATACCGGCGCTTTCCTGTCCTCTGTGCTGCAGGGCATAAAGCCCGTAATAGGTTATCTCCTGAACAGCCAGCCCATCCTGATCAAATATGCCAAAAACCCCGCACTCCTCGTTTAACTTGTCTCCTAAAAATGGATCCCTGGGATACATTTCTCATCATCCTTCTAATCTAAGTATCACTTCTAATTCGTACTCACTATTACAATTAATTTGTATTACTGCAATGGGATTACATCTAACTGAAAATGTCATACACAGTCTACGCCAATTTTGTCTTATTCAGCAGATTTGCCCATAAGCCGATTGAGTATTTCCTGGTATGCCTCCTCAACTTTGCCCATATCTCGTCTGAACCTGTCCTTATCGAGCTTCTCACCAGTACGGGTATCCCAGAAGCGGCAGGTGTCGGGCGATATCTCATCGGCCAGTATGACCTCGCCGTTAAAGCGCCCAAACTCCAGCTTAAAATCAATGAGCTCCACGTTGACGTCTTTCAGATAATCAGACAGGATTTGATTTACTCGAAGCGACATGTCGGCAATCCTGGCCACCTCCTCTTTGGTAGCCAGTTCCATGGCATAGATGTGATACTCGTTCACCATTGGATCTCCCAGTTCATCATTCTTATAGCAGTACTCAAGAACGGTGGTCTTCAGTCTTGTACCCTCGGGAATCCCCAAACGCTTTGACAAGCTGCCAGCAGCTATGTTTCGCACAATGACCTCCACAGGGATTATCTGAACCTTTTTAACTAAAGTTTCTCTATCGTTCAGCTCCTGTACATAATGGGTGGGAATTCCGTGCTTTTCAAGAAGCTGAAACAGGTGGTTGGACACCTTGTTGTTGACAACGCCTTTGCCGGCAATAGTGCCCCTCTTCAAGCCATTAAAAGCTGTGGCATCATCCTTGTACTCTACAATGACATAGTTGGGGTCATCTGTGGCATACACCCTTTTGGCCTTGCCTTCATAAAGCTGCTGTAATTTTTTCATGATATAACCTCCTCCTGAAGCTTTTTATCCTGCTCAAGCACCTGCTGGGCCATACGCTGTTTATGCTCCCTTAGCTTATCTGCCAAGTGCTTATAGCGCAAAGCCAGCATTTGCACAGCCATCAGAGCAGCATTCTCACTCCCGTTGATGGCCACCGTTGCCACCGGTACGCCCGACGGCATCTGTACTATGGACAATAGCGAATCCAATCCGTCCAGGGTGGAAGATTTAACGGGCAAACCGATAACGGGTAGAGTGGTATAAGCCGCTAAAACCCCCGGCAGGTGCGCTGCTTTGCCGGCGGCGGCGATCAATACTTCTATGCCATTTTTCTCTGCATCCTGAGCATACCGGGCAGCTTCGACGGGCGTGCGGTGAGCCGAAAGCACCCGCATCTCCACTTCCACTCCAAAGCCTTCCAAAACCTTTTTGGCACCCTTTACCACTTCCAGATCGGATATGCTTCCCATTACAATGCCAACTTTAGGCATCCCTTATCCCTCCCTCTCGCGTAGCTTTTTAGGCTGTTTAAACCCCATTGGCCCTAGCTAACCGGATTTCCATTTTGTCCATTTCCTCCAACGTTTGCTATCAGTGAGCACTTGCTGTCAGTCAATGCAAACCACTGTGAAAGCTGTATCAAAGGATCAGGCAGTTTAGACACTGAAACTCAAAAATGGATACATTATTGCGAGATTTAACGATATTATTCGGTATTTCTAGTATTATATTAACAGTGATCGGCTTTAATGTCAATAAAAAAATCGAACGTTTTTAAAAAGTAAACATCAAACGTTCGACTCCGAAACTTTTAGCTTTATATCCAATTTTGAAAACTCCCGCATTGCTTCATCGTATATCTCTTTTAGAGGAACGCCATAGGCGATAGATGCAAGCCTGCAATCCTCATACTCGGGAGCCGCCTTGAATACCCCCTCCCCGTAGGCCACCTTGATACGGATATCGCCATAACGGGTACTCACCTTTATCCATTGCCTTTGCAGCGTCTTTCTAAAGGTGCTGTAGCTTCTTACCCCCAGGGTGGTGGTCTCCCTCAGCAGTATATCCTCCAGCTTCTCCTGATCCTGCGGATGGCACAACACGCTCACTTTAACACCAGGGCGATTTTTCTTCATGTAGATCGGCGTATACCATACGTCAAGGGCATTGTGCTGCAGCAGCAGCTCCATCAAAAAGCCCAAAAATTCGCCGCTCATGTCATCGATGTTTGTCTCGATAACCTTCACCTCCTCCCCAGGGGATTCTATTTTTTTAACGCCTCACCCCAGCACACCCTCAGGCAGTTGGGCACCCTATAATCCCTCTTCCCCAATCCATATCCAATTTTCTCTATAACCATGGATGGAAAGTCAACAAACTCACGGCATAAAGCCGAAAGTATGGCGGCGCCGGTGGGAGTGACCAGTTCGCCCTGAGCATTTTTGGAATAAACGGGTATGCCTTTAAGCAGTTCCAGCGTGGCAGGAGCAGGAACCGGAAATATCCCGTGCTGGCACTTTACAAACCCCCCGCCTACATTTACAGGCGAAGCCATAATGATATCTGGCTTTAGCATATCTATGCAAATAGCAGTCCCAACGATATCGACGATAGAATCCACTGCTCCCACTTCGTGAAAGTGAACCTGGTCACAGGGAATACCGTGGATCTTGCCTTCAGCCATGGCCAGCTTCTCGAATATCTTCAAAGCGGTATCCTTAACGCTCTGGGACAACGCGCTGTTTTCAATCAGCTCTTTTATTTCGCGGAAGTTTCTCTGAACCCCGACCCCATCATGGGAATGGGAATGAACATGGGTGTGACTATGTACGTGGGAATGCTCTTGATGATGGTGGTGATCAGAATGCTGGTGCACCTCATCGATTTTCGTCTGTGAAAACTCTTCTGCAGCCTCTTCTTTGTGATGTACGTCATGAACATGCTGATGGTGGTGGTCTACACCATGATCTTCCTGATGGGAATGAAGAATTCTAACCGTCACATCCAATCCCGTAATCCCTTTTTTGATGCCCCTTTTAATTTCGATGTCATACTCCTTCAACCCCAGTTTATCAAGCTCGTTTAAAAAAGCCTGCTGATCTAATCCCAAATCCAGCAGCGCCCCCAATGTCATATCGCCGCTGATGCCAGAAAAACAATCAAAATACAGTATTTTCATCGGAATTCCTCCTTTTTGTTAAATTTTTACTTACCTGCTGTCATTCCAATTTACAAATACAAACATTAAATAGCCAGAGGATATACAATGCAATCAGACAATACAAAAACACCGAGGAACCCCCTCGGTATAACAAAATTTGCTATGATTGCTGTGCCAAGCGATTTATCAAGCTTGCCATGTATCCTGCTCCAAAGCCATTATCTATATTGACCACCGCCACCCCGCTAGCACAGCTATTAAGCATGGTCAGCAATGCCGATAGCCCGCCAAAGTTGGCACCGTATCCCACGCTGGTAGGGACAGCGATGACGGGTTTGTCCACCAGGCCTCCCACTACGCTGGCCAGTGCTCCCTCCATGCCGGCCACCGCTATGACCACATTGGCCTCATTGAGCGTTTTGGCATTTGCCAGCAGCCTGTGAAGCCCTGCCACGCCAACGTCGTACACCCTTTCCACTTTATTGCCCAGAACTTCTGCCGTAATAGCCGCCTCCTCGGCCACAGGCAAATCCGACGTGCCTGCACTTACAACGGCTATCTTGCCCTTTGAAACAGGCACTTCGCTTCTTTTCACCACAACGATTCTGGCTATCTCATGATACTCGGCATCGTAAGCCACCTCTTTGATGGCCTGGTATACCTCATGGCTTGCCCGGGTGGCAAGGATGTTTCTGTTGCCCCTGGCCATCATACGTTCCACAATTGCCTTTACATGCTCGGGCCTTTTGCCCTGGCAGTATATCACTTCGGGATAGCCGTTTCGGAGCTGGCGGTGGTGATCCACCTTGGCGAAGCCAAGGTCTTCAAACGGCAGATATTTCAAGGCATCAATGGCCTGTTCCACCGTACATCGCCCTGCTTTGACGTCATCCAGTATGGCCTTAAGGCGCTCAACATCCATAATTCCCTTCCCCTTTCAAAGTGGTGGCATCACAAAGCAGGTACTCAGCCACCCGCACAACAAAGCGATACAATCCTCATACGCCGGTGCTGTAGTTTGGCGCTTCCTTGGTGATATAGATATCATGGGGGTGGCTTTCCCTGAGCCCAGCACTGGTAATCCTGATAAACTTTGCGTTCTTTCTCAGCTCTTCAATGGTACGAGCGCCGCAGTACCCCATTCCGGCTCTCAGACCGCCCATCAGCTGATACACCGTATCGGCCAGCGGCCCTTTGAAGGGTACCCGTCCTTCAACGCCCTCGGGGACGAGCTTTTTAGCGTCTTCCTGGAAATATCGGTCGCTGCTGCCCGCAGCCATAGCGCCAAGAGAACCCATGCCGCGGTACACTTTAAAGCGCCTGCCCTGATAGAGCTCTGTCTCGCCGGGGCTTTCCTCGGTACCGGCCAAAAGGTTGCCCACCATTACCACGCTGGCCCCTGCAGCTATTGCTTTAACGATATCCCCGGAATATTTAATTCCTCCATCGGCAATGATGGGGATGCCGTACTTATCAGCTTCCTCCGCACATTCCATTATGGCCGTGATCTGCGGAACCCCCACCCCCGCAACAACGCGGGTGGTACAAATCGAACCAGGCCCTATGCCTACTTTGACGCAATCGGCACCCGCCTCTATCAGCTCTCGGGTTGCCTCAGCCGTTGCCACATTGCCGGCAATGACCTGCAGATCAGGGAACTTCTTCTTTATCTGTTTTACCATGTTGATGACTCCCACAGAGTGGCCATGGGCGGTATCCACCGTTATGACGTCCACCTTGGCAGCTACCAAAGCCTCTACTCGCTCCATGGTGTCACGCGCAATGCCGACGGCAGCACCCACCAGAAGGCGCCCGTTTTTGTCCTTGGCGGAATTGGGATACTTAATGGCCTTTTCTATGTCCTTGATAGTTATTAAGCCCTTGAGCATTCCCTTTTCGTCCACTATGGGCAGCTTCTCAATCTTGTATTTCCTCAGTATCTCCTTGGCCTGCTCAAGTGTTGTCCCCTCAGGAGCCGTAATCAGGTTTTCAGATGTCATTACCTCACGTATCTTTTTGGAAAAATCGGTCTCGAAGCGGATATCCCTATTGGTGATAATCCCTACCAGTTTGCCGTTTTCAGTGATGGGAACGCCCGAAATGTGATATTTTTCCATGAGAGCCACGGCATCGGAGACCAAATGGTCCGGCGAAAGATAAAAGGGGTCCACTATAACGCCGTGCTCGGAACGCTTGACCTTGTCGACCTGCTCGGCCTGTTCCTCTATGGACATATTCTTATGAATAATTCCTATGCCGCCCTCCCTGGCTATAGCAATGGCCATCCTGGCCTCTGTAACGGTATCCATGGCCGCACTTGCAAGGGGAATATTAAGCGTGATGGTCTTGGTAAGCCTGGTTCTTAAGTCCACATCTTTAGGAAGAACCTCCGACCTTTGAGGAACCAGCAGTACATCGTCAAACGTCAACCCTTCACCAATAATTTTGTTACTAATGGCCAACACTCCTTTCCCTTGAACTTGAGGTTTAAATACAGCCGATCATGTAATTGAAAGATAGTCTACCAAAAATGACGCCCCTCTGTCAACCCGCATTTTCCCGCAAACCTCAGGGCTAAATTAAATGGCAACCAAAAACTCTTTTCATCCTTTCGATAATAACCTTGTGGTCCACCAGATAGAGCTCTTTAAGCCTTGCTTTTATGATCTTCTTCGATCATGTCATGCATTCTTCGTCAAACGGCAAATTTGCCCAGATACGCCGTAGGTAAAACCCAGATCATGTGATGCATTCGCGTGCGTAATAGAACAAATACTGCTGCGCAAAGCCCGCCAGATGTCCAAACTTTCGCCAAACAAACTCTTTCACCTCCCTGTTGGTGCCAGTACTCTCAGGATAAAAACGCTGTATCACCTTTTTGATCCACACGTCCACCGGGAAAGCCTCGGTCTTGCCCATAGAAAACAGGAGAACGCAGTCAGCCACTTTAGGCCCAACCCCTGGGCAGGCCATAAGAGCTTTGTAAGCCTCTTGATAGGGCAGGCCAGTTATCTGCTCCAGCCGTATCTCACCGCTGCATACCATCTCAGCCGTTCTCTTTATGTAGTCTGCTCTGTAACCACACCCACAGGCCATGAGCTCTTCAACCGATGCGCCGGCCAAATCAACTGGAGCAGGAAAGGTATAGAATTCCCTTCCCCGCCAGCTTACCCTTCTTCCAAACCTGACTGCCAGATTTTCAATGATACGCTTGATCCTTGGTATGTTGTTGTTAGCCGATATGATGAACGAGATCAGGGTCTCCCATGGATCCTGATTTAAAATGCGTATCCCCCATCCGTACTCCATTGCCTTCTCAAGCACAGGGTCGCAGGATAAAGCGGCTTTGACCTGGCCGTAATCCCGGTCCATGTCAAAATAGCGTCTCCAAAACGAGCGGTAATCCTCAATGGAGGCATTCTCCAGTAAAACATCCTCCTCATGATACGATACCCTTATTACCCTGTCACCTGCAATTCCCACATAACCGGTACCATCCCAGTTCCATCTGAAAGCCTGTCCGCATTCAAAGATGTGTACAGGATAAAAATCGTCAACATCTTTCAGAAGTACACCTTCGCCTGTCTGTATAATCTCCAACACACTATCACCTTTTAATCGCCTATTTTTTCTCCCAAAAATACAATTTACACTTTATCGCCGCTTTTATCAAGACGGCGATAAAGTGTAAATTGTTACTCTTCCCTGGACAGCCTCTCGTGTATGGCCTTGGCAGCCTTTTTACCCGCTCCCATGGCAAGTATAACTGTGGCAGCTCCCGTCACGGCATCGCCACCGGCATATACCCTGTCCTTGCTGGTGGCACATGTCTCCTCATCTACTATAATACCGCCCCACTTTTGAACCGCCAACCCGGGAGTGGTGGAAGCTATGAGCGGATTGGGGCTCGTTCCTATAGCCATTATCACCGTATCCACATCCATCACGAACTCCGAACCTTCAATGGGTACGGGCCTTCTCCTGCCTGATTCGTCCGGTTCGCCCAGCTTCATCCTTATGCACTTCAATCCCTTTACCCAGCCATCCTCGCCCAGCACCTCGATAGGGTTGGTGAGCACATCGAATATTATTCCTTCCTCTTTCGCGTGATGTATCTCTTCCAGCCTAGCAGGCATCTCGGCCTCCGAGCGCCTGTACACGATATGCACCTCATCGGCACCCAGCCTCAAAGCGCTCCTGGCGGCGTCCATGGCCACGTTTCCTCCACCTACCACCGCCACTTTCTTGCCCCGCTTTATAGGAGTATGGCTGTTGGGAAAATCATAGGCCTTCATCAGATTTATCCGTGTCAAGAATTCGTTGGCAGAGTACACGCCGTTTAAGTTTTCACCTGGGATGCCCATGAACTTGGGCAGGCCGGCACCGCTGCCTATAAACACCGCTTTGTACCCTTCTTCCAGCAGCTCATCTATTGTAATGGATTTACCCACTATGACGTTGGTTAAAATTTTTACTCCCAGCTTTTTAAGCCCCTCTATTTCCCTCTTGACCAGAGACTTGGGAAGCCTGAACTCGGGTATACCGTATATCAACACGCCGCCGGGCTCATGAAAAGCCTCGAATATGGTGACATCATATCCCAGCTTTGCCAGATCGGCAGCAGCCGTCAGGCCAGCAGGCCCTGCCCCCACTATGGCCACCTTTTTTCCGTTGGGTTTTACTTCTACCATATCTTCTATGCCCTTTTCCATACAATAATCGGCCACAAACCGCTCAAGCCTGCCTATGGCCACAGGCTGGCCGCGCCTGCCAAGCACGCACCTCTGCTCGCACTGGGTCTCCTGGGGGCACACCCTTCCGCATATGGCAGGCAGGTTATTGGTCTGGCGTATGATCCTGAATGCTTCCTCGATATCGCCCTCCACCACAGCCGCAATGAACTGGGGAATCCTGACATTTACAGGGCAGCCCTCGACGCACATGGGCTTTTTACACTGCAGACACCTTTTTGCCTCCTGCACAGCTTCTTCCAGAGTATAACCCAGCGCCACTTCATCGAAATTCCTGCGCCTTACCTCGGGGTCCTGTTCCCGCATGGGTACTCTATTCAAATTCACTGCCATGGCTTATAGCCCCTCCTTCTCCATCAATTTGCAGATGTGTTGCTCCTCTTCCCGGTACATACGCTGCCTCCTCATAGCCTCGTCGAAATCCACCAGGTGTCCATCAAAATCCGGACCATCCACGCAGGCATAGCGGACCTCACCGCCCACAGTAACGCGACATCCTCCGCACATACCGGTACCGTCCACCATTATGGGATTCATGCTGACAACGGTCGGTACGCCATACTGCCTTGTAATTTCGGACACCACTTTCATCATGATGAGGGGACCGATTGCAATCACCCTGTCATATTCATTCTTCTGATCAAGCAGTTCCTTTAAAACATCGGATACAAACCCCTTACGCCCGTATGAACCATCATCGGTGGTTATATACAAATTATTGCATATGCCCCTTATCTCTTTTTCCAGAATAAGGTATTCTTTGCTCCTGGCGCCTACAATCACGTTGACAGAAGTGCCTTTCTCCCATAGATACTTTATCTGCGGGTACAAAGGCGCTACGCCCACCCCGCCGCCTATGCACAGCACGCGCTTTAAGCCGTCTAGCTCAGACGCCCTACCCAGCGGCCCTACAAAGTCCAGGATGCTATCGCCCTCATTCAGCTTGGCCAAAAGGCGGGTGGTCAAACCGACTTCCTGAAAGATGATGGTAACCCATCCCTCCTGCCTGTCGTAATCGGCTATGGTCAAGGGGATCCTCTCCCCTCCCTCTTTCACGCGCAGAATTATGAACTGGCCGGGCATCGCCCTTCGGGCTACAAACGGCGCCATGACCTTCATAAGCCATATCCCCGGAGCCAGCTTTTCCTTCCGTAAAATCCTGTACATCCATCCTTCCCCCTTTTATTGGTTTATTACTCCTTTAAACGACCAGATTTCGTGCCGTGACGTTTACAGCAATCACGTTTATACCAGTCAATCTATCCACGTCCTTTGCCACTGCTGATTGTATCTCTTCCAGCACCACATGTATTTTATAGCCATACTTCACCGCCAGATCCATGTATATTATCAGCCCGTCATCCCTGCTGGTAAGGCTGGTATTCAAAACTCTTGCTACCCCTTCCACCTTCTGAGCATTATACGCCGCAATGGACTCAATAGCGGTATCGGCAATATAGAACCTGCCTATATAGCTGTAGGTGGGACGCACCACCGTCTTCTCCACCGCTTCCAGCCTCTTGCCCTTGCCGGCGATCCTGAATATCTTCAGGGGGTCAATGAAATAGCCCGAGAAATCCTTGCGTATCTCGAACGTCGGTACCGGGATGACGTGCTTGCCCTGTTCATACCGATATTTTTGCGCCAACCTGATCTCCTGGCTGGTTGAGATGTCCTCGATCCTTATGACCTCGTGAACGGGCGGCAATTCCAAGCGTTTAATTATCCTGTCTATCATCCTCATGGACGTACCAAGAATTAAGATAGAATCAGGCATAACAACTCTGATGGCCTCTTTTACCTGCTTTGCATGCTCTTCATCCATAAAAAGAGCTCTCCTGACAGCCGCTATCCTTGTGGACTCCTTTTTGGCCGAAACGCCGGCAACTATCTTGTTGCGCTTTATAAACAGGCCATCATCGATTATATACTCAATTCCCTTTTCGCTGGCCAGGGTAAGGGCCTTATAGCTCTTACCCGTGCCACTTGGGCCTATCAAGGCGTAAACCTTCAACGCTTGCCTCCCCTTAATCTCATATTCGCGCCACGCCCGATTCTCTGGCGGCCCGCGCCACAGCCTGGGCTACGGCCTCCCCCACCCGTTTATCAAAGGGAGCAGGTATTATATATTCCTCATTGAGCTCATCATCGCTGACCAGCGACGCTATGGCATATGCCGCCGCTATCTTCATCTCCTCGTTTATATCCCTTGCCCTCACGTCAAGAGCCCCCCTAAAAATACCCGGAAATGCCAGCACATTGTTTATCTGATTTGCAAAATCCGAGCGCCCTGTTCCCACTACCCTGGCCCCTGCCTCCTTGGCTTCATCCGGCATTATCTCGGGCACCGGATTGGCCATAGCAAAGACTATGGGGTCCCTGGCCATGGTTTTAACCATTTCTTTTGTAAGCATGCCAGCAGCTGACAGGCCGATAAAGACGTCAGCCCCTGCGATCACATCCTTCAGGCTTCCCTTTTTCCGTTCAGGATTTGTGTGCTTTGCCATCTCGGCCTTTTCAGCGTTCAAGTCCTCCCGCCCCTCATAAATAGCGCCCATCCTGTCACACAGTATGACGTTTTTAAGCCCTACAGCCATCAACAGCCTGGTAACGGCAATCCCCGCTGCACCGGCACCGTTTACCACCACCGATATATCCTTCATGTCCTTGCCTACTATCTTGAGAGCATTAATTAGAGCAGCAAGGGTCACCACCGCGGTGCCGTGCTGGTCATCGTGAAACACGGGAATATCGCACTCAGCCTTAAGCCTTCTTTCTATCTCAAAGCACCTGGGCGCCGATATGTCTTCAAGGTTTATGCCCCCAAAGCTTCCGGATATGAGCTTTATGGTGTTCACGATCTCGTCTACGTCTTTTGACCTTATGCATATGGGAAAGGCATCCACATCGGCAAACAGCTTAAACAGCACGCACTTTCCTTCCATAACCGGCATGCCAGCCTCGGGCCCTATATCGCCCAGTCCCAGTACTGCCGACCCGTCAGTCACCACAGCCACCAGATTCCATCTCCGGGTATATTCATACGAGAGGTTGACATCCTTTTGTATGGCCAGGCAGGGCTGTGCAACCCCTGGCGTATAAGCCAATGACAGGTCCTTCTTGTCTTTGATGGATACCCTGCTTATGACTTCTATCTTGCCCTTCCACTGCCTGTGGAGCTCCAGGGCTTCCTGCTGTATCGCCATACAACTATTCCCCTTTCTTACATGCTTAAAACACTCAATATGGCCCTCGCTCACCTCTTATGCCTGATTTTACATTACAACAATGCTGATTTTATTAACACAATTCACCCCGTCTGCTCCCTATGACTTTCAAATAAAGTGCTGAAGGCCCAAATTAAAAGGCGTCAACGAAGACCAATTGCTCTGCAAAAATTATTTATCTCTAGCGTTGTAATACTCACAGTATTCGGCCAGAAAGCACTCATGGCATTTGGGCTTTCTAGCAGTGCACACCCTTCTCCCATGGCGTATAAGCCAGTGATGGGCCCTCGACCACTTGTCCTTGGGTATATTCTCCATAAGCTGCATCTCGGTATCCCTTACGTTTGCAGCGTGCGCCAGTCCCAGCCTGTTAGCCACACGAAATACATGGGTGTCAACCGCAATGGCATCAATACCAAAGGCATTGCTGGCCACAACATTTGCTGTCTTCCTGCCCACCCCTGGAAGGGTCTGGAGCTCCTCCACATCCTGCGGAACTTGTCCACCGTATTTATCGAGGATGATTTGGCTGGCCTTGATTATATTCCTGCTTTTGGTTTTATAGAAGCCACAGCTGTAAATTTCCTTCTCCAGCTCTTCCGGCGACAGGCGCGCAAAATCCTCGGGTCCCGGGTATTTTGCAAAAAGCGTAGATGTAACTTTATTTACCTGCCTATCGGTGCTCTGGGCCGAAAGCATAGTAGCCACCAGAAGCTGAAATGGAGTTTTATATTTGAGCTCTGTAGTGGCTCCTTTATAATGTTTTTCCAGTTCATCCAGGATTTTTTGGTATCTTTCCCTGTCCGGCAACAGAGCCCTTTTCTCCTTCCTTCAAACAGATTATCTTTGCATATTATACAATAAACGCTGCAATTTACTCAAGCAGGAGGTATATAAAAATCTATTAGCAAATAGATGGACCGCCCATATCAAGCCTTTACAGGCCATATGGGCGGCTTACCGTAAAACTAATTCACTATCACCACCGGTTTTATAAGGTCCCTGGGCTTATCCTTCATGAGCATGAACGCTTTCTCCACCTTGTCCAGGCCGTACATTATATGAGTTACAAGCTTTCCTGGATCAACCCTGTTATACCTTACAAGCTCAATGAGCATTTCCATCCTCAGGCGTCCGCCCGGGCAAAGTCCTCCACGTATATCCTTATGAGCCATTCCACAACCCCACTCAGCTCTGGGTATGGGCAATAAATCGCCATACCCAAAATAATTTATATTGGCAACAGTACCTCCCGGTCTGACCATCCTTATAGCTTGATCCATAGTCTCTACGCCACCGCCGGCCACTATGACGCAATCCACACCCTTATTACCTGTTAAGTGCATTACCTGGTCTACTATGTCTCCATTTTTGTAGTTAACTATATCTGTTGCACCGTAATGCTTTGCCACTTCAACGCATACAGGTCGACTTCCCACAGCAATTATACGGCCTGCACCTCTTAGGCTTGCACCTGCTATAGCCATCAAGCCAACCGGGCCAATTCCTATAACAGCCACCGAGGACCCAAACTGCACATTGGCGAGTTCAGCGCCATGAAAACCTGTAGTCATCATATCACATATCATTACCGCTTTTTCTGGTGGTATATCGTCTGGCAATTTAGCAAGGTTCATGTCTGCATCGTTTACATGGAAATACTCCGCGAATACTCCATCTTTGCTGTTGGTAAACTTATATCCCGAAAGCATACCTCCCGAATGCTGATGATACCCCATCTGTACTTCGAGGGTGCGCCAATCGGGCGTTATAGCGGGTACCACTACCCTATCGCCTGGTTTGAAATCCTTTACCTCGCTGCCTACCTCCACTACTTCACCCACCGCTTCGTGGCCAAGTATCCTGTTGTGCCTCTCACCTATTGCTCCTTCGAAAACGGTGTGTATATCGGATGTGCAAGGGGCCAGCGCAATAGGCCTGACTATGGCGTCATAAGGTCCAGCCACCGGTTTTTCTTTTTCTATCCAGCCAACCTCACCTATTCTCAACATAGCAAAACCCTTCATAAGCATATTCCCTCCTCGCAATGCTTTTGTTTTTGTATTTCGATGACAATTATACGGATTGTTTGTTAAATATCAAACAATGTTGCCGTATGATGCACTATTTAACAGATGAAATGCATAATTAAAAGGACAATTTGTAAGTGAAAACCTTGGCCAAGCAAATCTAACCTTCCAGAGCCACCGATATCATAGCAAAGTACTTTTCATTTGGCACATACTCCGGGATGCTGTTGCCTGTCCCCAGCGCGTAGCCACCTCTGTTTTTTGTCTTTTCCAACATAGCTCTACAGCGCTGCTTGATCTCATCGATCGAAGCCCTACACACAAAATCCACATCAATACCACCAAGAATGGCTATTCTCCCACCCCAGCGATCATATGCCTCCTCCACTGGCATGATGGCATCCTCAAAGGAATGCTTTGCATCATATCCCATATCTTCAATACCAAGATAACTTATGGATATAGAGACCTGCCGAAAAGCTTTGCAGCGCACTACCTCTGTTCTCAACACAAAACTCATACATTCTCTATCTGTCACCTGACAACACACAGACTCATCAGCTGTTTTCTGCCAAAACTATTTTACCATATTTTATTAGGCAATTCATCTTTATTCTCCACAGAAAAACAAATTGACAGAAGCGATAAAACGCATCAAAATCCTTGCAATAAAATTCTCATGCGATGCATATAAATTTACTGAACTTACCTGTCCTACGTGATTTATTAATGTCAAAAATTAAGGGATGTACAGATAGGAGGTGGCAAGGTGAAACTCCATTACCGCAATGATCATATAGTGCGGTTTAAAAACGGTGACTTATGGCACTTTTTCTCTCAAAAAGGAAAGGGTATATACTTCCGCTACATGAAAAAAAGCGGAAATTGGGGAAACAAGACAGAGCTTGTAGCAAACACCCACGAGTACTTTTCCATGTCGATCGACAGCCATGACCACCTGCACCTGATATACCAGGACCATAACGGAGAAATAGTATACATGGAGTATAACGGGAATACGTGGAACAAACAGTTGCTCCATCAATACGATACTTCATCGTACATAGTGCAATTCCCTACAATTATTGTCCTCAACGAGCAGGTCCACGTGATTTTTGCCGTGGGCACAATCCCCTCCACCGGCGTTTGGAGCCTTTATCACTGCTACAACAACGGCAACGGTTGGATTAAAGGCGAGATAACCAGGTATGAGGACGGAAGGCAAACCAGCCCCTTTTACCTTGACTATGACCAAAGAAGCATTCATATGATTTACCGCAGCATGTACCGTAACCAGCACAGATTATTTTACTGCTATTTTGATGGCGCCCGTAATCGATGGAGCAGGCCCGAGAGCTTAAGCCGCAACCTGATCGACTGCAATATGCCCAGCATGCTTGTCAAAAACAATAAGCTTCATCTTGCATGGACGTCAATAAAAAATTCCAACCTGCAGGTTATGTACCGAAACTGGCACCTGAATTCATACTTCAAAACTGGCTTGGAAAGAGAGGCGCTTTTGTCCAGTGAAGAATCGAACTGTTCGGATCCGCAGCTCTTCTGGGCAGATAACCAGTTGTGGTGCATGTGGTATCAAAACGACGATATATACTGCTGCTCATCTCCCGACGAGGGCATGACCTGGAACCAGGCAAAATCCCTGGAGTGGTCGCATATCGATAGCTGTTACTGCATAAAATATTCCAGCAACTATCCCGAAGACCAGTCCAACTTTAAAGTGCATCGAATATTTGCAAACCTGGAAAACGGCCTGGAAATTCCCATACTGGGAGAATGCAAGGGCCTTTCCGAAGCCATACATGCTGTAAAGATAGAGGATTTGCCTTCGAAACCAACCATGGACCAACCGCACTTTGAACATCCCGAACCATCACAGCAGGTAAATGCGCCTTCTGCACCTTTAAAACAAAACAGCGCCGCTTCTGACCCACCAGCATCCCAAGATACACCCTATAGCTTATCAGAAAAAGCTGCACATGAAGATACATCCCCCACATCGCCAACCTCCAATCAGGAAATATATGATTTAAAACCAGCCGACAGCGGGCATGCTTGCGAAAACGTGCATTCAACTAACGCAAATTCCTCGTCCCATGATGCAGCTTTGCATGCCACAGGCTACGTGGCAGATAAAAAGCAAAGTACACCACAGCCAAACACACAACAGCCGGAGACTGAATTAAAAGAAGCACCCATAGAGTCAGGTAATATAAGGCAAGAACACCATCACCCTTATGAAAAAACAGGGCAATTACCTGCCGACCAGATCATACCCGACAATGTCGTAAATCACGTACTGGCCTTGATACAAGAGATGAACAAGGTCCACGGCCTAAGAGCAAGATTTCAAGCTCTCCTTGACAAAAACCAACCAGAACAGGACAGCACGCACTACCTTTTCCAGCTTGATGCGCTCTTGAATTCCTGGATCAAAAAAGCCGAAGGAATCCAGGCTCAAAACCAGACCATCATGAGGGAAATAGAAGCGTTGCGGAGGCGTTCCATAGAAAATCAGCGCCAGTGGGAAATCCTCCTAGAAGAATTTGAGGAAATAAAAGACCTACTAGAAAAAAACTTGAGAAGGGGTTTTCTAAGGAAAATCATAGGTTAACACAACAATTATTTTAATTCGCGGTAATACGACTTATTAGCCACGTAAACCCTATATTCCTTAGCAAATGTATTTAAAAAATCAGTAAAATATATCCTCATTTTAGCAAATAATGTGCTTCTAAAGGGGGACTTAATAGTGATATACATGGACAACGCAGCCACTTCATGGCCAAAACCTGAATCAGTCTACAGGGCCGTTCTAAATTGCATGAAGAGATATGGAGCCAACCCCGGCCGTTCGGGGCATAAGATGGCTATAGAAGCGGGAAAAATACTGCTACATACCCGCGAAATGCTGTGTCAGCTCTTTTCGATAGATAACCCGTTTCAAATGATATTTACCCTGAATGCCACCGAAAGCCTGAACCTGGCCATCAAAGGATGCACAAAGCCGGGCGACCACATCATCACCACCACCATGGAGCACAACTCTGTGGTCCGTCCGCTCAAAGAGCTTGAAAAGTATGATATAAAAACGACCTACGTAAAAGCCGACAGCCAGGGGCGCATTGACCCTGACGACATAAAAAAGGCCATTCGAACCAATACACGGCTTATCGTCACCACCCATGCCTCCAACGTGACAGGAACCCTTGTACCCGTAGACGAAATAGGAAAAATCGCAAGGGAATACGGCATACTCTACTTGGTAGATGCAGCGCAGACCGCCGGTATAATCCCTATCGACCTTTCAAAACTACCAGTGGACATGATGGCCATGCCGGGGCACAAAGGGCTGCTTGGCCCTCAAGGGACCGGTGTGCTTTACATCGCGCCCCATGTAAAGTTAAAGCCGTTAAAGGAAGGAGGTACAGGAAGCCAGTCGGAAAACCTTTATCAACCCGAATTTGCCCCTGACCGGTATGAATCCGGAACGCAAAACACTCCCGGAATTGCCGGCCTTGGAGCAGGAATTAGCTACATACTCCAAAAGAGCCAAAAAAAGCTGCTTTCCCACATCATCAGGCTTGAAAAATTCTTTTTAGAGGCTGTATCCCATATCCCCGGCATAAAAATCTATGGCCCTACAAACATGGATGAACGAATTGGTGCTATTTCAATAAATATAAAGGATTTTGACTCGGCGTACATCGCCAACTTATTGGATGAAAGGTACGACATCGCAACCCGGGGTGCTATTCACTGTGCTCCCCTGGCCCATCAAACCATAGGCACCTTAAAACAGGGAACTGTGCGCTTCAGCCCCGGCATTTTCAATACCATGGACGAAGTCGTAGAGTGTATAAGAGCTCTTGAGCAGCTCAGCCGCCTTAAATAACATTAAAGAAAAACCCCTGCAAGTTGACGCTCTGCAAGGGTTTCTCTATCTATTGACCAAGTATGCTTTTGACATCCACCAGCCCTCTGCCCTGGGCATATATATTTTTATCTATGCTTCTTGCGTATTTCATGATCAGCGCCTTTACCTCATCCGGCGTGTACTCGGGATGTGCCTCAAAGATAAGGGCTGCAATGCCGGCCACTACCGGCGCTGCCACCGACGTTCCGGACATGGTAGTGTATGCCTTCTCCAATGAATAAAGCTTTGGACCACCAGTATAGTCGCGGTCGGTGTTTAAAGATACCACATTCACTCCGGGCGCCACCACGTCGGGCTTGAGTATGTTACCATATGCAGGTCCCCTGCTTGAAAACTCTGCAACCACATCATCGCTTATATCAACGGTTCGCTTATCATCAACCGCGCCTACCGTTACGATGCTAGGGCTTATACCCGGGGTGGTGATAGTTCCTTTCTTTGGACCGGAGTTGCCCGCCGCAGCCGTCACAAAAACGCCCTGTTTCCATAGCTGGTTGACAGCCACCACAAGAGGATCATTCCTTATAGCTCCGGAAGGTTTGGAGCCGAGCGATAGGCACACCACCCTTATATTATATTCCTTCCGGTGGTCTGCCACCCATTGCATTCCAGCGACTATTCTCGAAGCGTTGCCCTCCCCATCCCTGTTCATAACTTTAACCGCAATTATGTTGGCCTCCGGTGCAACTCCTGCATACTTTCCACCTGATGAATAGCCGTTTCCGGCCGCCACCCCTGCAATAAAGGTACCATGCCCGTTATCGTCGTAAGGATCTTTTTTGTCATTGACAAAATCCTTAAAGGCAATGATCCTATTTTTGGGCCTTATCAAATCAGGGTGAGGATAAACACCGGTATCAAGTATGGCAATTCCAATGCCTTTTCCAGTATATCCCTTTAGGTTGACATCCCTGGCACCTACCTCTTGTGTGGCTATATTTAAAAGAGAATTTATATCTACATCATCAGAAACATATCTTACCGATTCCACCTCTGCAATCTTTTCCAGCATGGACCGGGGAATCTCAACCGCATAAGCATTGATGAGAGGAAACTCATATACTATCGTTATTCCCATCTTCTGTAAGCATTCTCTGCAAATAGCATCATGCTCTTCTTTAAAAAATACAATAGCCGACAGCGTACCGTTTGCATTCAAAGTCTGAACCTTTTTGATAAGCCTGCGATCAATCTTTCCTTCAACTTTGTTTATCTTATCTAAAAAAGGAAACAACAGCATTCCCAACAGGAAATTCAAAGCCTTCTTCCCCCTTTCACTTGCATCTGGTATATCTTATGTATACCTTCCGCAAGTTGTTAAGGGGGACTGATAAGATTTCTCCTGCCTATCGGCTTTGTAGCTCTCTGAGCAGCCTCTCCAGCTTTTTCCTCTGTTGCGGCTCCAGCACAGGCATAACGGCCTTTATCATGCCCACGGCTTTTTCACGGGTAATGCCCCCTTTGCCCGATTTGATCATAGCGGCCACCTCACGTATCAGCTCATCCTCCGATTTTCCCTGCATGCTTTGAACCATCTGCAGCAATTTTCTCATATCCTGGTTTCCCGTGTTCATCAAAACACCACCTCTAAAACATTAATGTTGTTCTAATACATAAATTATTCAAAATCTCAAATATTGTTACTTAAGGCCAATGCACAATTTATAGAAATCAGCATATTATGAGTAGAGAAAAGTATAAAGGACGGTGAGCAATTTATGCCTCACGAGGTGCTCAAAGGCAGCTTCAAAGGTGCCAATGTGCTATTTTTCTTCATGATACTAACGCTCATATGGGATGTACATTTTGAGATAAATCACCTGTTTTTCTTCTTTATATTTCTGGTATTGACATCTGCGGCATAAAACGGTATAGGGAGCAAGGAGGAATTTTATGGAGAGCAAATACCCTTTAACACCAGTACCCTCAACGCAAACGACCCGTAAAATGAGGCAGCCATACCTCAAGTCCTCGCAGGAACATCCATCTACCGAAGTCAAGCCATCACCCCCTGCAGCGATAAATTCAGCTATCAGAGATTTGCCGGTTGCATCTAAAAAAATCCACGGTTTCCTGACGCACCCCGTAAATCCACTGCCGCTATTTTTTCTCTTCATCACAATCAAAATACTGGCTTCAGAAATACATAGCGGTAACAAAAGCATGTTCTCCATCAACAACCTGCGGAATTCCATCAGCCAGGCAGTGTACAATCCTGAAACCATAAACATCCTTATGGCCGTAAGCCCTTATCTGGATGTGCCAGAGCAAGAGGGGATATATACCATTATAGGCGTACTGGAAGCCATTCAGATACTCAAGGGGCTTCGAGAAGGGAGCTATCAGGCCCAGCACATGCAGCAAATACCCGTTCTGGGATTGGAAAACGAAAGCAAAGGTTTGGGAATAATCAAAGCGCTGAGAGACTACATGCCTGAGAACAGCCGTCCCACCATTGACAAAGCTATACAGATCCACGAGTCGATCGAAAAGCTCTCAAACAACATAAAAATATACAGAAACAACCTGAAAATAGCAGGCAACCGCAAACCCAACCCTATAGAAGACCTGGGCGAAATCATAAAGGTCATAAAACCCATCATCCCTGATGAGCAGCAAACCAAACTGGAGAGACTTCAAAAGCTCATTCAGGTTGCCCAGATAATGGATTTGGACGAAATGATAAAAAACAGAGGGATAAACGTCAATAAAAGAGAAGATGATTCAGTAAAAGACCAGCGCAAAATAGAAAAAAACGGCGTTGCAACAGATACAACTGACCAAGATGAGGATAAGGACGAATACCAGGAACAAAAAAATGTAGCCCACTGCGATATCCATCAACCCACACCAAATGATGAGCAAAACCAATCTCTCGAAATGCTGCTCAAGCTGATGCAGCTTCTGATGCAGCCTTCCAATGCTAAAACGCAATAGAAAAAAGGGCCTTTGCTTTGAGGCCCTTTTCCTTTTGACATCTTCAGCTACGCTTCAAAGCCCTTTCCAGCACAGGCAATACCATTAACGCCAGCATACCTCCTACCGAGGCGGTAATCAGCTGAGGCCAGCTAAACTTCAAAGACATCAGCTCTTTGGCCTGCGGCGGGGTGTTGGGCATAAACAGCGGTATTGCCACATGTACCACCGTTATGTACAAAACCAGGAATTTGCACAGGGCTCCCGCAGCCAGAGCCACGTATTTATTCTTTCTATAAAGAAGCGTTACCAAAACGACGATGGTGGCATTGCCCAGCGCCACAAACGGCACCATAACGGGATTTGGAAGAACGTTTTGCAAGAAAGCTATAACCGGCGTCAAAATGGCAACTATGAGTCCTCCCTCAATCCCAACAATCACCGCTGCGATAATCAAACAAAGATTTACCAGTGACCCAACTACATACTGGTCCACCAGGCTCGGGATGGGCATAAACAGCCTCAAGGACTGAAACAGCACCGCCAAAGCCAGCAGGATTGCCGTCCTCCCAATGAAATTAACCGTTTCATTCATAACAACCACTTCCCGTCAATCATAAAATTTTTTTGATGTTAAAGCGCTTTTAACCGTAACCCCTTTTAGGTTCCCAAGCTTTCCTGTAAACGCCCCAATTTCGTCTGTAGTACCTTCCACTATAAGTGCAATGACAGAGATGCCCCTTTCCCAATAAGGAATGCCCATTCTTCCCACGATGATATGCGAATACTCCCTTATATAGTCGTTGACCTGCTCGCCCCACTCTTTATGGTCATCCACCACAATTCCAATTACCCCGATCCTCTTTTCCATGACCTTTACCTCCACCCCTCAATTATTAAAAACTTCACAATTTACCATCTTTCTCCCACCATATCACCTCCCCTCTTACTCAGGGGCATCCCCTCGTAATCAGGAGCCTTTTCTTGAAAATTATACATCATCTTTACAGGCTTTTACAACCAGAACTGTGACGTCGTCCAGCATCTTCTTATCCCCCAAAAGCGCGTGGTATGCATCGATGATCTCATCGCATATCTCCTGTGCTGAGGCGTCCTTCAGCCCTTTTACAAATTCTACTAATTTATCCTGTGAGAAGAGCTCGGGCTGTGCAGGGTCAATCTCTATCAGCCCATCGGTATAGAACACAAGGCTATCCCCCGGCTCCAGGTGCACCGTCCTACTCTTGTAAGACGGCTTAAAATAAGGAGCAAACTTGCAAATGGGGAACCCATCAGCCTGCAGGACCTCAACCTGCCCATCCGCTCTGATAACAAGCGGATTGGTGTTCATACCGGCCGAGGCGTAGGTAAACTTTCGAGTGACGACATTGTAAATACCATACAGCATCACCACATATACCTCATCGGGAAACGGCATCTCATTATAGGTATGATAGCAATTCATCAGCACGCCTCTGGGTGTAAACACCTTCTGGCGTCCATCGTCATATTCCTTTTTAAAATTTATGTTTTGATTTATAAACACATTGATCATGGCAGCAGACACGCCGTGTCCCGCCACATCCCCTATGAGAATGCCTATCTTCTCATCATCCAGCCTGAAAATGTTGTAGAAATCACCGCCCACGTTTTCGCAGGGCATATACCTGGCCGCAAATTTCACACCTTTTACGATGGGAAAGGTGTTGGGCAAAAGCGCCAGCAAGATATTTCGGGCATACTCGAGGTTTTTCATCAGGCTCTGATTGGCTGCGGTGATTTCAGCCGTCCTTTGAGCCACCAGCTGCTCCAGGTTGTTTACATAAACGCTCAACTGGCTTTCAGCGGCCCTTAATTCCTGGTACGGCTTTTGCACATTTTGCACAAACAGGGCCCTGAACAAAAGATAATAGGCTATGATCTTGTAAATGTGTCCCAAAAAGTTATACGTATCGTACACATTGGTATATTGTGTAAAGGCCATTTCACTGAAAACGCTAAACACCAGCCCTTTTACGATGAGGGCGTATCCCTTATCCTCACAATCCCCCTTTATATAAGCCACCAAAAATAAAACGGCCGTTATGAGCTGGATGAGTATTGTTAAATATTCCAGGTATACCTTAAGTGGCGTTAAACCCTTACCCTCGATAAACAGCGGCGGCAAATAATCAATACGGTAGTTCACCATGATGAGCCAAAAAATTGAATACGCTATAGTGGGTAAAACCCATAATCCCTCACAGCTTCTCACTTTTCTATCGCAGGGCACCAGATTAGACGCCAGCATACCACATGACATGGTCAGGCGTGCCAGTATCCAAAATGCAGTGGCCTTCTCCGCCGAAGATTCAGTTAAAAATACCGGCATCCCCTTGTAGGAAAGTGTATGAAACAGGTCAAGCAGCGATACCGCCAGAAAAGTGCAGGCAATTATCATCGACCTTAAACGGTTGGATTCCTCAAAAGTGTAAAAAGTAACGGCAAATACGGCAAACGACATCACAATGCTAGATAATTCTAAAAAAATGTGCCATGTTAAAAAAAAATTCGACGAAAAGATCCTGTACAAAAAATGGTCACACCAGGCAAGCACAACGAACAAAAGCACGGACACCACTATTATGTAGACGACACCGCTGAGCTCTTTTTTTAACTTTAAAGCCAATTCAGCCATAATATTTACAATTGCCCCCAACCCCTACTTAAATTTCTATTTAGCCAACTCATTCAAATTTTCGACACCGGACTCTTTATCCTGTCAGCACCCTACAAACATTGCCATTTAAAAAATTATATTTTTATTATACTCATCATTTGGTGTAAAGTCCATACCACCTTCCCGCGTTTTTATAGGCCCTACAAATAAATCTGCTTATCGGTCTTCCCCTCCAGCTTGCCTATTCCATACCCCAACGAAAAACTCTGCATCATACTCCCTGCAATGATGAGAACCAACAATTCCATGCTTTCCTTATCCAGGCCCACATCCGCGGTTTTCATAAACTCTCGCGTCTTATCCCTGGCCAGATCCAGAATGGCCTGGCGCGTACCGCTGTACTGCTTATCCAATTTTTTGTTTCCTTCCCTAGTGTATTCCCTCAACATCTCATCAACCTTCATGCCAATCAAACCCCTTTTGCTTTATTATGGTATTTTTCTCTTTCAATGGTTCCCCAATTTTTCGGTTTTATACTTGAACAGCTCCCGTTTGTCTCCCAGAAAAAACAGACAAAATAAAAAGGCCTGTGAAAAAGCCATATTCCACAGGCCTTGAGAAAGAAACTTACCAAACGGCGCTACTTGGATGCAAACACATAGTTTTGCCCGTTGTTGTCCCAGTGGTCAGCCGAGTCTTTAAAAGCCACATTTAGGTTACCCTTACTGGTTATGGCAACCTGGCCCTCAAACTTTTGAGGTCCTACTTTTCTCATCTCAATCAGGGAAACGTCTGACCACCTGTTATTAGGCCCATAACCTATGCAGGCAAAAACCCTGTCAGCCCCGTGCTGAGCCAGTATCCCTTCATATGTTAAATTGACCACTTTTCCTTTTTCAACAACCTCAGGATTACAATAAACGCCGTATTGTGCATATTTCCCACCGTTCATTTGCATCATCAACCTCCTTTAAAGCCATCAATAATAGTATGCGGCGAATTTTTAAAAATATATCTGTATATTTTTTCTCTTTTCAAGGGTTTTTATCGAAAAAATTCTCTTCAATAAAATGTATTTTATTGTATAAAATTCCACGTAATCTTAAAATATATTGTACACCGCTTAAAACTAACATTTATTCCAATTTGCTTTTAGAATAGAATTGTTTGATTTTGACGGGAAAAGCATAAGCTTGGTGAGAACAAGAAGAAATGGCAACAAATCTCCCTTGCCTCGCGCGGTAAGCTCTTTAAAACAAAAAACGCCAGGCTCGACTGGCAGTTACTCCTCGAAATTGCTGTTGATCAGCTTGGTGATGCCACACAAAGCTTCTGCCTCATCCGGCCCTACAACCTGGACCTTGAATTTACAGCCCTTATAAATACCCAGCGCAAGGATGGACAGTAGGCTCTTGCCGTTGCCTATCTTTCCATCTTTTATGACAAAAACATCTGATTTATAGCTGTTTGCAACCTTTGTAAACTTTGCAGCAGGCCGGGCATGAAGGCCGACTTCGTTTTCAACAACAAAATCTTTCTCCAGCATGTTGCCCCCTCTTCCCCATCCCCGTCTAACGTTATCATGAAAAAATTAAAAAATGTTCACCTCATATGCATACCCAAAAATATTCTTGTCCTATATTGTACTGCAATTTGACATAAAATACAATGCCGATGTTTGCATAAATTTAAAATTTGTATTCCAGCAAATACTCAACGACCTCCTTCAACCTGCTGAGCTGTTCAAAGGCTTGACGGTCAATTCGGCCTTCTTCCAGGAAATACTTGAGCTCATCGCATATATTGCTGTATGCAAAGGTGATGCGCTTTTCAAATCCGTCTGTATTGACCTCCAGCACAAGGTCCATATTGGGATACATTTCGATACCAGGGATAAACTCCTTTGGATAACTTGACTGCAAATTCCCTATCCTCAGTTTATTTACAACATGGTTTAGTACCTGCCTGACCTGTCTTTGATTAAGCTGGCCACTTTCTACTTTATTTTCAAAAGGATTTCTCCGGACGCGTACAACCCCGTTGCCATGGAGCTCAAACACCGGTTGATCGCTTCCAGTTTCCTTTATACAGATGACCACATTTTCAGGTGATGAATTATAAGAGATCTCTGTCCCAGATGAACACCCTACAAGAACAGCCATCAAAGCCAGCACAACCGCTAAAGCAATAAAAGATACTGATCCTTTCAATGCCCCTCACCTCAACCCTTTTAATCTCTAAATTTTAGACGATGGTAAAAGTTGAAAAGTTTCAATTGAAGCTTCATTTCCGCAAACAGCATAAAAATTACAGCTGTTGCAACTGTATCCATAGTATGATATTATTTTGATAACCGTGAAAATTCGCGGGTTGATTACATAAAAAGCCGGTATAAGCTAAATTCAATTACGAGGAGGTATACACAGCGTGGCAACACAGGATAAGATGGACAAGATAGTAGCCCTATGTAAAAACCGTGGCTTTATCTATCCCGGTTCGGAGATATATGGCGGACTGGCCAATACATGGGATTACGGCCCTCTGGGAGTAGAGCTTAAAAACAATATCAAAAGAGCCTGGTGGAAAAAATTCATCCAGGAAAGCCCATACAATGTCGGCGTGGATACCGCCATCATCATGAACCCCCGTACCTGGCTGGCTTCCGGCCACCTGGAGAGGTTTAACGATCCGTTGATGGACTGCAAAGAGTGCAAAGCCCGTTTTCGCGCTGACAAATTGATTGAAGATTACATGGCAGCTCAAGGCATGCCCAACCCCTCGGTGGCTGGATGGAGCGACGAGCAGATGGAAAACTTCATACAGGAGCACCAAATTCCCTGTCCAGACTGCGGCAAGCACAACTTCACCCCTATACGATACTTCAACCTGATGTTCAAAACCTTCCAGGGTGTCACCGAGGACTCAAAATCAGAGCTGTACCTGAGACCTGAAACAGCACAGGGCATATTCGTCAACTTCAAGAACGTACTCAGGACATCAAGAAAGAAGATCCCCTTTGGAATCGGGCAAATAGGTAAGGCCTTCCGCAACGAAATTACTCCGGGCAACTTCATATTCCGAACCAGGGAATTTGAACAGATGGAGTTGGAATTCTTCTGCAAACCGGGAGAGGACATGGAGTGGTTCCAATACTGGAAGGACTTCTGCAAGAGATGGCTCATCGACCTGGGGATGAAAGAAGAGGACATTCGCTTTAGAGATCACTCCCCGGAGGAGCTATCCCATTACAGCACAGCCACTACCGACATAGAATATCGGTTCCCCTTTGGCTGGGGCGAGGTGTGGGGTATAGCCAACAGAACGGATTTCGACTTGAAACAGCATGCAAAATACTCGGGTGAAAACTTCAATTACCTGGATCCGACCACCAACGAGCAATACATCCCATATTGTATAGAGCCTTCAGTGGGCGTTGACCGTATAATGCTGGCCTTCCTGTGCAACGCCTACGACGAGGAACAGCTGGAAGACGGAGATGTGAGGACGGTGTTGAGGCTGCACCCGGCGCTGGCTCCCTTTAAAGCAGCAGTATTGCCACTCGTGAAAAAGCTGCGCGAGCCGGCACAGCAGTTGTACCTTAACCTGCTCAAGAAGTTCATGGTGGACTACGACGAAACTGGAAGCATTGGCAGGCGCTACAGGCGCCAGGACGAGATCGGAACTCCATTCTGCATAACCGTGGATTTCGATACGCTGGAGGATAACACCGTTACAATTCGAGACAGGGACTCCATGGATCAGATAAGAATCAAAATAGATGAGATAGAAGATTATCTGGAGGAGAAAACGCGGTTTTAAAAAAGCAGCCGGGTGTACACCCGGCTGCTTTTTTTTAACTACTGTTGATAACCTCTACTCTACCACAGACAGAACGCTGTAAAACGCAGGCTTTGGCTGCAATTTGCCATCAAATAAGCGAGAATAGGTTTTGTCATTGCTGTAAAAAAGATATTCATCCATCAAACCAAACACAGTCACGCTGGTAATGTTAGCATTACCACCACTTGCAGTATCCATATCTTTTAATACGGTAAATACTTCTTTATAGCGTTCAGCCTGCTTCTTCATGGATTGTTCGCTTTTATCATCGCTGCTTATGGTCAGCTCAGTAATATGTATCTCCAACCCCAGCTTAGCAAACTCAGAAATTGCTGTTTTGAAACTGTCAGGTCCATCTACTATGCCAGGATATGTCAGGTTCATATAGCCTTGCATGCCAATTCCGTCAATCAATCCTTTCTCCTTCAAATAAGATACCAGCTTTATGATGCATGTGGTCTTTTTGGGCTGAAAAGTATTGTAATCATTGTAAAACAACTTAACCCCCGGCGCTGCGTATTTCCTAGCATATTCAAATGCCTTTTCAACGTACTCTACACCTATTACCTTATACCACAGATTATCCTTGTTACCATCATATTTAGTTCGAATATTAAAACCTGATTCAGTCTCAAAGCTACCATCGGTTATTTCAACAGCTTCATTTACAACGTCCCATGCATATATTACGCCCGGGTATTCCTTCTGCGTAAATTCCAGAACCTGTCTAATGTAACTTTCCATTCGCGCCAGCATGGTCTCTTTATCCACAAATTCACCATCGGATTCATATCCCTCACGGAAAAACCAGTCCGGTACTTGATTGTGCCATACAAGAACATGTCCTCGCATTTGAATGCCGTTTTCTTTGCAAAATTCCAAACCAGGTATGACGGTATCAAATTTTACTGCGGGCTCCGGGTTCCCATTTTTATAATTCTCTATACTTCCTTTCTGATCAAGCAAATATGAAGGCTTCATAAGATTGGTATAAGTCACACTGTTGAAATGATACTTGATGATCTCTACCATAGCAGCAGATCGAATGGTATCAGTTGAAGGCGAAGATCCGTTTAAGCCCACGCCTATTTTGAAATAATCCTTATAAGCATCTTTAAGAGGTGTACCTGTCACCGATGCAGTAATATCATAACCATCGACGATCACTGGCTCTACCCCCTCACTAGTTTGACTCTGTTCATCGGTATTATCAGAACTTTTTTCGCCCAAATTTTTATTATCCTCACCCGATACTTGTCCTGCATCAGAATCATCATTTTCTTTTACCTGCCCTGGTTGGGGTCCATTTCCTTTTTGACTGCACGATAAAAGAAAGACCGCTATCATAAGTACCATCACCAGTAATAACCGTTTTTTTTTCATAATTTTAGATACCCCCTCAATGCACTACAAATTTTTGCAAATTTATGAAATGTTTATACAAATAAGAGTATATATGTTTTTTATCCAATAATCAATAGTTTGTTTACCGAAGAAACTATTTTCTAGAACAATAAAATCGTAATCTTTTAATTATTGCATTTTTATTCATTTTATTGTATAATTATAAGCATCAATTTAAAGGGGGTCAAAAGATGGATACACAGGAAATAATAGCCCTTGATAAGAAATACTACATGAATACTTTCGGGGAACGGCTGCCAGTGGTATTCGAATACGGCAGGCAATCTACCCTATACGATAAAGAAGGAAAAGCATACACCGATTTTGTCGCCGGAATAGCAGTCAACGTGCTGGGCTATGGCCATCCTGCCCTGGTGGGGGCCATCACCTCCCAGGCACAGAAATTGATCCACTGTTCAAACCTGTTTTACATCGAAGCCCAGGCACAGCTGGCAAAGCTTCTGGTAGAAAACAGCTGCGGCGACAGGGTGTTTTTCGCAAACAGCGGAGCTGAGGCCAATGAAGGGGCCATTAAGCTGGCCAGAAAATATTTCCGGGACAAGGGTATGAATAAATATGAAATAATAACGGCCATCAACTCGTTTCACGGCAGAACCCTGGCCACCCTTGCCGCCACAGGCCAGGAGAAATACCAAAAACCCTTTGTCCCCATGCCAGCCGGATTCAAAAGCGTACCCTACAACGATCTGGAAGCTCTAAAGAACGCCATCACTGACAGTACATGCGCCGTCATGATAGAGCTCATTCAAGGCGAAGGCGGCGTCATCGAAGCCACCTATGAATACGTAAAAGGGCTGGAACAGCTGTGCAGGGAAAGAGGCATTTTGCTCATACTCGATGAGGTTCAAACCGGCATGGGAAGGACCGGCAAGCTGTTTGCATACCAGCACTTTGACATACAACCCGATATCATCACCCTGGCAAAGGGATTGGGAGGCGGCGTACCAATAGGTGCCATAATAGCCAAGGAAAGCGTGGCATCGGCCTTCGAGCCCGGAAGCCATGGCTCTACCTTTGGAGGAAATCCCCTGGCCTGTTCGGCAGCCATAGCCGTGCTTACCACCCTTTTGAATGATGGTCTGATTGACAGATGCGCCCAGCTGGGAGACTATTTCAAACAAAAGCTCAGCAGCCTTAAAGACAGATATCACTTCATCAAAGGCGTAAGGGGCAAAGGGCTTATGCTGGGCATGGAGCTTGATCCATCCGTTCCGGGCAAAGAAATAGTAAATGCGGCACTTAATCAAGGATACATCATAAACTGCGCCGGGCACAACACCCTGAGGTTCGTACCCCCGCTGGTGATCACCCGGCAAGAGATCGACGGCCTGATAGATACTCTGGATAAGATATTTAAAGGTATAATGGAAACCAGAAAATAAAAAATTTTCCCCGGTAAAAATGACAACCCAATCAAATCACGAAAAATGATAGTGCAAACAGTATGCAGTACTGGTTAATAGAAAGATTGCAGAAGGAGTGAAATGATATGGTGGATCTGTACAATTACAAGCCAGAAAAGCCTTTCTCGCAAAAACATCTTATAACTCTGCAGGATTACAGCCAGGATGAAATATACCAGGTGTTGAGCACCGCCTTTGACCTGAAGAAAAAGCTCAAAGCAAACATCCCACATCCCTATCTTAAGGGCAAAACTCTGGGCATGATATTCACCAAATCCTCTACCCGTACCAGGGTTTCCTTCGAAGTGGGCATTTACCAGCTGGGAGGATATGGCCTTTTTCTAAACGCCAGCGACATCCAGCTGGGCCGCGGAGAGACCATAAGCGATACCGCCAGAGTGTTGTCCCGCTATCTGGATGGGATAATGATAAGGACCTTCAAGCAGCAGGACGTAGAGGAATTGGCCAAATACAGCTCCATTCCCGTTATAAACGGGCTTACCGACCTTTTGCACCCCTGCCAGATACTGGCCGACCTTATGACGATATACGAGAAAAAAGGTACTTTAAGCGGCCTTAAACTAGCCTTCATAGGGGATGGAAACAACGTGGCTCATTCCCTGCTTATCGGATGCACCAAAGTAGGGATGCACATATCGGTAGCCTCTCCCAGGGGCTATGAACCAAAAGAGGAAATCGTCAAAATGGCAAAGGAAAACGCAAAGGCCACCGGAGCAAGCGTATTGATAACCAACGACCCGGTGGAAGCCATAAAGGATGCAGACGTGGTGTATACCGATGTATGGGCTAGCATGGGGCAGGAACACGAGTTTGAAAGCCGTGCAAGGGTATTTGGCCCATACCAGGTCAACAAAGAGCTGTTTTCGCACGCCAAAGGCGATGCAATCTTTTTGCACTGCCTGCCGGCCCATCGTGGCGAAGAGGTAACGGATGATATCATAGACGGTCCGCAATCGGTAGTGTTTGATGAGGCCGAAAACCGCCTGCACGCTCATAAAGCCATTATGGTGCTCTTGATGGGAGATAGATGATAAGTAGGCTTAAGTTGATAGTGATAGTCTATTTAGCTTGCAATCCAAAAGCTCATACAAGAAATGTTAATGTAGTTGTAAAAAGTTGGAATACAACGTCTCTCGTTATTAACAAAACAACATTGAATTTTCATAAAAAGGGGACGGATGAAAATGGATCTGGTAATAAAGAAGGCTTCCGAACAGGACGTGTTTACAATACACGAGATCGTTCAGGAAGCGTTTAAAGAATACGCAAGGGAGCTGGGTCTTCCCGATAAAGTATCGGCACTTGAAGAAACCCCGCACATCATCCTGGAAGAGATGCGAAAAAAGACCATATTCATAGCCTTCCTTGATGGTCAACCGGTGGGCACCATCCGCCTGGAGGTTTTGCCCCCCGGGAAAGTGGGCTATATCAGCCGTTTTGGCGTACGACCCCAAGTGCAAAACTGCGGCGTAGGAAAAACCCTCATCAAAGCGGTAGAAGAGGAGGCCAGGAAGCTTGGCCTGCGTGTTCTTACGCTTCACACCGCTTCAAAGATGACATCACTCATACGTTTCTATTACGGCATGGGATTTTATATCCATTCCACATCCACCGATCGTGGCTACATCCGTGCACTGCTGTGCAAAGAGCTGGAGCAATGCGATGCCCTTGATTTGAATGCCGAGCTAAATGCGGCCTATGCTAAATGAGAATAGGGCCTGGTCCTGAAAAATCTTGACATAGATTACCACTGCACAATCGAACCCCAGTCCAGCTTGCGGGCTTCTTTAAACCTCTCCTTGTCCTTTCGAGTGATAGTCGCATTTACAATGCCTTGAGGGGTACACAGTTTGAGATCGATGTGCCCCTTTCTTATTTGCGGATGTCGCACAACTATACCTTTTATGTCTGATCCCGGGATGCGGGACAAACACACAAAAGAAAACTTCTCGTCTTCATACGAGAGAGTGCCACCTTTGATTTGCCTGTGCAGCCGGGTACGATTGAGCCTCTGCGAAAAATGGCACCAGTCATTCTCCGGAACTGGACAGGAATTGCCATGGGGACACGGTGCTACAATACTGGCACCCTGCGCCAGCAGCCGCTCCCGTACCTGCCTTATCAATGAAAATCCAGCAGGCGTCCCCGGCTCTATAAAGATCAAAATTGATCCGGTTCTCTCCCATAGCCTTAACACAAACGATTCTATGCTCTGCGGAGGCAGCTCGTTGAGCACATATGAGGCTATCACCACGTCATGCTGAGGTGCGTTCCACTCGCCCATCACGTCAGCCTTTATCCACTCTGCCTGCCTTATAGAAGGCCGTCCGGCATATTCTGCCAGCTTTTTGCCAATATCTATCATATTCTGCTCTCGCTCAGTGAGAGTTATATGCTCCAGCTCCGGCCACACCATAGTAGCAGCCCACATGGCAGTACCCGGCCCAGCTCCCACATCTAAAAGCGTCTTAGGGCTTAAAGCCGGCAGCCGTTCCTTCACCTGGGACAGGGCAAAATAGGCGGCGGCAAATGTGGCGGGCAACCTGAAAGCCACATAAGCCAATGCTTCTTCATAAGTACAAATATAGGGTTCCCTGCCTAAAATCTTGCCGCTGCGATAATTCTCAGAAAGCTTAGATGCAAGAGCCGCAAGCTTCTTTACAGGCAAAAACGCAAGCTGCTCCTCTATCGCAGTGCTCAACTCAAATGGCGGTTCCATACACCAGTCCCCTTATCGCTATACTTTTATGGTTTTCCATTTGCCCGAATTAAACCTCAGCAGCACCAGCAACGATCGGAGAAATTGATCAGCCATCAAAGCAATCCACGCACCTATCAGTCCCCATTTTAATACGTGAATGGTAAACATAGCCAATCCTGGACGTACCAACAGAACAGTTATAAATATAATCATCGCAGTGGCCCTTGTATCCCCTGCACCTCTCAAAGCGCCGGCCAAAATAAGCTGAGACGACTGAAAAGGCTGAATAACAGCCACCAGCATGAGTATTTGAGCGCCCTGCTCTATAACCACCTCATCATTGGTATACAGCGCCACTATTTCCTTTCCAAACAGGACAAATATCAGAGCAAGCACTAGAGAAACTATCATCCCTATGCGCCTTGTATACCTGCTGTAGGCCTGGGCCATATCAGGGCGCCTTCTCCCCAAGCTCTGTCCTGTAAGCGAAGTAGCAGATACGCCAAAGGCTTGACCATTCATAAACGACATGGATTGAATATTCATACATACATTGTGGGTTGCAAAAGCCACTGTCCCCAGGGATGCAACGGTTACCGAATAGGCTATCATCCCCGCTCTCATAACCAGCTGTTCAACCATTGCAGGCATACCTATATTAAATATGCTTTTCATTATGTCCCATTTCGGCCTAAAATCGTCTTTGAAGCTGAGCTTAAGGTATTGATTCCCTCGCAGTACAGAAAACATAGCCAGCACAAAGGCTACGCACTGTCCTATGACGGTAGCTATAGACGCACCGGCCACTTCCATCCTGGGAAAGCCAAAATGTCCATATATCAGCATATAATTGAATATCACATTAACCACGTTGGCGATTAGATTATACATCATTGCCGTCCTTGAATCCCCAATGCCCCGCAGAGCCGCCGTAATGGTACTAGTCAAGGCCAAAATCACAAAACCTACCATTTGAATCTTTAAATAAACTGTACCACCGGCCAACGTCTGCTCATCGGCTGCCCCCATAAAACGCACCATCGGTTCCGAAAATATAAAGCCTATAATTGAAGAAATCGCCGATAATACAAACGTCAGCACCAGCGCCTGACGCAAAACTGTGTTTGCTTTTTGTTGATTGCCCTCACCCTTGTACCGCGCAATCAACGCGGTAGCTCCCACATTCATGGCCATAAACATGGTCATTAGCAAAAACTTGGGCTGATTTGTCAACCCGACAGCAGCAATAGCCCACGGTCCCAGCTGGCCCACCATCATCATGTCAGCCATGGATGCCAGCTGCGTAAGAATGAATTCCATAAATGCCGGCCATGCTATCCTAATAATATCCTGATACAACATCTTTGAAGTTATTCCAGGGGGGAGATGTTTTGTTACACGCTCCGGTTGTTCACAGCTATCCAAATCACCAGGTTCTACCAATTCAAGGGCTAGTTGCACCGGCCCGCGAGGTTCACGTGTACGATGCTTGAGCGTCAAGTTGCCCAGCTTGACATCCATCTTTCTCTGCACTTCCTTTAAACTATAAAATTACATATATGAAATATCATACAATAAATAAAACGATACGCTTAGCAATGCAAAAAAGCAAAAAACTTTAAATCACATTTGCATCATTTGATACTAGCACTCCAATATTTTCTCAGCTTGTATAGCAAATCTATTTATCACATCGTCTATTTTAAATACTTCTGCACCATTCATATAAGTATATATCGTATTATTAAAAGATTTGTACCAGTGTTCAGGTATCCCCTTTTTTCCAACTATTGCGCCCACTATGCTTCCAGCTGTGGCTGCAGTGCAATCATTGTCTAACCCCATAGCCACCGTCTGTGAAAGCACCTTAGTAACATCTGTTCCCCCTATTATTAATCCAAAAATTGTCAAACACGCATTGTTTATAGTATGCACACTGCTCATACCCTTAAACCGTTCATCCACAGCCTGGCGTGCATCACGATAATCCTTTATGTTTTTTGCTTCCTCAAGTGCCCATCTGACAGCTTGTGCCAAAAGACAATCACTGGGAATCTCTGTAAGTCCTATCTTAATGGCGTCCACACAGTTGTCAACCTCAAAGGCAGCAGCTTGAGCAGCGCTGAAGAACATCTCGCCGTATATGCCATTGCGCCTGTGACTAAGATAAGCATCCCTGTACGCCATTTCAGCAGCTTTTTCAGGATATCCAGGTGCCATATAAGCCCACGGATCTGAACGTATAGAGGCGCCTATCCATTGACAATACGGGTTAATCTTATCAGCAGCTTGATAAGCGCTTATACCAGCCTTTATATTCTTTAAAGCTATATCCTCTGCTGTACATGCCATGGGCAAATATTTTTTCCACGCCTTTGCCACATCCTCGGTCGTAAAATCTTTACCATATTCTTCTACTATTAGAAGTCCTAGTAAGGTATATGTAATATCGTCATCTACCGGCACACCACACATTCCATCACGCGTATAGGTATAATTTGGGCTTTTACCATATCGAATGTTTGAAGGATTCTTAGCCTGGGACCAGTAATCAACAGGAGGAAAAGGATCGCCAATAAAATTAGCCCATTCTTGCATGCTTTCTATTGACCAACCCTCTACAATAGCCCCGAGGGTACAACCCGCCATACGCGCAAGAAGGGCTCCTTCCAATTTCTCCAGATATTTATCTTTTTGAAATTTTTTCCACAACCGTCTAGGACCATTAGGCCTTAAACTACGAATTTCATTTAAAGAATTTGGCTCTTGTCGAGCCATCTGTTCATCAATTGGCAGTTGATTTATACGAGAAATAGCATCTTCTAAACTTTTCTTGACTTCTTGAAGAATGCTTTCAACGCCCTGCGCACCGTATTCACACCGTAATTTTGCATATTCAACCAGGTGGTCAATGAGAGCATAGTAGTTGGGTATTTGCGGATACTCCATGATAACTTCCTCCTAATATTTCGAATCCTGTATACGCCCTACCAAAATGACAATACAACTACTACTTCATTATACTCTTTTACCATATCATATTCAACTACCATTTATCAAAATATACCTCAATATTCCTTGAGTTTCGGCTCTATACTGGCCATCAACGAAAAATCCCTATCATCATGCAAAAGATACAGGTCATTTTCTATAGCAGTCTGAGCTATTAATAGATCAATGGTGCTGAGTATAGTAATTCCATGTTTTCTGCATCTAAAATACAGCTCTGCCGCCATCTCGTAAGACTTTCTCCCATATTTCAAATTAAAGAACCTCTGGCTTCCAAGATATTCCTTCAATAAATTAAATTCTCTTTTAGTCCTTGCTCCTTGAAGCACTTCCTGATATATGAAATCATTTATACCAAAAGGCAAATCATTTTTTATTATCATAACCAGCTTCTCGGTCTGCTTGTTTTTTATCCCTTTTAAAAAGGCTATCATCACCGATGTATCAACTAAAATCATGATTTCCCCTCATTTGTTTATAATCATAATCTTCAACAAAGCTTATCTTACCCTGAATATCCAAAAGGTTTTTACGCCTCCGATTTTTTATCAGCTCTTCCAAAGCCAGGTTTACTACATCCTTTTTTGTCTTCAACCCTGTAAGCTTTTTAGCTTCTTCTATCAATTTTTCATCTATATAAATGTTGGTCCTCACATCATACACCTCCTTATGTGTATTTTAATACACATTTTATCCTATGTCAATTCATAACTTTTTGCCCAATTACTAACGCAAACAAGAAAAACAAAACACAATCACTTTCTATCTTTTGCAATAAACAAGCTTTTAATCCCTTCAACAGTGCTCTTTGTTCCTGAATACAATCCAGATGCTGCCAAGCCTAGAGCAAGCCCTACAAGTATTCCTTTTTTAATATCATTGGGCGAGAGGTATACCACTCCAATGGCTATCCCGAGCAATACCGATACAAGCGCAGCAAACTTGGATGGAAGCCCGATCTGCTTTAAGAGCTCCACTATGCCCACGATAAGCGGAATAATCGCAATATCATATATCGTCATTAAACCCCCTCCTGAGATATCGTTAAATTTTTAACAGACTTCAAAAAATACAAGCCATACTCAAAATCCATCATTATCTTTTGCTGAAGTTAATACCTTAATCAAATCTATCAATATCATCAATATGCATCGAAGAGAAAAATAATCACAAAAAAAACCAGGGATCACATCCCTGGTTTTCCCCATATTACGTATTTTTCAAAAAATCTAAAACCTGTTGTATCTCATATGTGTTTATGACATCCTTGGCCTCAAGCCAGCCCTTTCTGGCAATCCCAATCCCGTACTTCACGTCTTCAAGCCCTTCTATGCTATGGGCATCGGGGCATATGGCAAACTTTACCCCTCTTTCCTTTGCATGTTTTATGTACCGCCAATCAAGGTCCAGCCTGTAGGGACTGGAATTTATCTCAATAACCTTCCCATGCTCCCTGGCAGCTTCAATGACCTCATGCACATCTATTTCATAGCCATCCCTTGAAAGCAGAAGCCTGCCGGTTAAGTGCCCTACAATGTGTACATGGTCGTTTTCAATGGCTTTTACTACCCTCCTCGTCATCTCTTCCCTGCCCATCTTGAAATGTGAATGGATTGACGCTATCACCAAATCAAACTTCTCCAAGACGTCATCGCCGTAATCAAGGGAGCCGTCAGGCAGTATATCCACCTCTATGCCTTTTAGTATAACTATATCATCGTATTCTCTGTTTAAAGCCTCTATCTCCTCCCACTGTTCCAAAAGCCTTTCCGTGCTGAGTCCGTTGGCATAAAATGCCGATTGGCTGTGGTCGGTAATGGCTATGTAACTGTACCCCAGCTCCCGAGATCTTTGTACGATATCAGCTAGGGAGTTTCGCCCATCGCTGTACGTCGTGTGCACATGGAATACGCCCTTTAAATCCTTCTCTTCCACCAGGACTGGGATCTCTCCTCTTTCGGCCGCTTCAATCTCGCCGGCATTTTCTCTGAGCTCAGGCGGGATATAACACAGATTGAGCTTTTCAAAGATTTCCTCTTCGGAAGCGCACCTTATTAAAACATCGCCCTTGAAAAGCCCGTACTCGTTCATCTTTATACCCATGGCCTTTGCCCTATGCCTCAGGACAGTGTTGTGTTCTTTGCTTCCGGTAAAATGATGAAGGGCATAAGGAAATTCCTCATCTTTCACTACCCTCAGGTCGGCATTGATACCTGAATTCAAAACGACGCTGGTTTTGGTATCGCCTTTGGCCACCACGTCTTTGACGCCCTGGTAATTCACAAAGCACTCCATAAGCTTTTCCGGCTGAGCGGAGGTGGCCAGCATGTCTATGTCCTTTACGATTTCCTTCTTGCGCCGTATACTGCCTGCAATCTCGCACCTTATAACCAGGCCTGTACTCTCCAAATATTCTTTAAGCCTTACCGCTTCCTCGTAAGCCTCAAAATATAGATGATGGCCGCTGAACTGCTTTATGAACTGGATGCCTTCAAGGACTTTCTTTTGCGTCTTTTCGCCAAAGCCTGGGAGGCTCAATAGCCTGTTTTCGATACAGGCATACTCAAGTTCCCCTATAGTAGTAATGCCCAGCTTGTCGTACAATGTCTTTATCTTCTTAGGCCCCAGCCCGGGAATTTTGAGCATCTCCACAAGGCCGAGAGGCACAGACTGCTTCAACTCCTCATAGTACTTGAGCTTTCCCGTGGTTACAAGCTCGGTAATCTTTTTTTCAAGGGCCTCCCCAATGCCTTTTACATCCCTAAGGCGCCCTTCTTTTACCATCGCCTCCAAATCTTCGTCAAGGACCTCAATAATGCGCGCCGCATTGTAGTAGGCCCTCGATTTAAAGGGGTTTTCTCCTTTAAGCTCTAGTAGTAACCCAATCTCATTCAATATATTTGCCACTGTCTTTTTATCCATAAAGATTATCTCCTTATAATGTATTGTGTACGCTCTCGAAAAGTTTCAAAGCTTGGTTTTGGCTTGTTTGCATATTCGGTTTCGAGACCTCTTAGATCTCCATTTAAAATTGCACTTTTTCTATTTTCTATATAGATTATACCACAACCTTGGTGTTTATCTTATGAGTTCTCTTCATAAATAATGTTGATAAACCTAGAGAACATCCCTCTACAAATTAAGTATCTCATTTATTTGAGGCAAATCCCACACAGTAATTATGCCCATAAGCTTGTCCTGAATATTACCGCTGTCGGTAATGAGCACGGCTTCCAGCTTGGTGCCTTTACGCTGAGCATGGTGAAAAATCTCGAGGACATCGAATAATGTGGCCTGCGAACTTACAAAACGATAGTTATCACAGTTGGCCTCATAGCAAGCCACATCCCTTATGAGGTAATCTCCCGGATTCAATATATTTTTATCCATGCATTCGCCCAGCCACATTGTTATGGTATATGTGGTCAAGAGAAAGACAAACTCGCCGTCCCTCGTATATATAGGTATCTGAGAATACTTTTTCCTGTACATGTTTATCATCGCGTTTCTAACGCTATCATCATCATACATCGTAAACACTTTTCTTTGGAAAGTGGGTATCACTTTGGGAGGCGATAATAGGTACTGGGCTATAAATTCAATGCTTTGCACCACCTCATCTATAGGAACGGCTATGGGCTGTTCTGTGGTCTGATGCACTATGGCATTTCTAAGCTGGGCAAACTCCCTCAAATCGTCTTTGTACTTATCCACCACATTGTTGAATTTGGATGCTCTACTTACAAGTTCCACAAAGGAAACCCCTGGTTTGCTGTTTGTCTCCTTCCTCAAAAAGTTCTCGATCCTGTTGAAGGCATTCAAAAACCTTTCGGCATTTTCCAGGCTGTACACCTCCACACATCCCCCTCCCTTATAAACCATTCTACACCTCTTCATCGATTTCTTCAAATGCGGAAAATACAGTTTTTTCTAGACAAGGCCCTAAAAAGGTATTCCCAGCCTCCTAACTCCCTCAACCAACCTCTGCCATTCCGCTATCGTCCTGTTAAGATAATCAACACCTGCCGGAGTGATGCGGTAATACTTCCTGGCAGGTCCACTAGGAGAGTCTTTTATATACGTCTGCGTGTATCCTTCAGCGTTAAGTCGCCGGAGTATGGCATATATTGATCCATCGTATACATCGCTGAACTGGTCCTTAACAGCCTTCATTATTTGATAACCGTACAGTTCCTTATCCTTCAACTGATAAAGGATGCACAGCTCCAATACGCCCTTTTTAAGTTGTGTATTGGTAAATGTCAAACAAATAGCAGCTGAAAATTTACATAGAAAACGATATAGACATCTAGGAGCGATACAGAAAAGATGTACCTTAAAACATACAACAATGACGTGGCTAGACTTTTCATATGTAAAAACACAAAAAGAGGACAGCCCCCTATCAAAGCCTTATAGGCTCCTCGGGCTACCCCTCTTTTTAAATGCTTGGCATTTACTAGATATAGCTTTCCTGAACACAACCTTCTTAATCCTGTTTTGAACCTCCCACGACCAAATCCGCGAAACTCCTTCTCTATTGACCTCGCAACCTACTATCTCCACAGGCGTAACTTCGGGTAGTTCCTACCCTACTGCGTCCTTACTCTCGACTGAAGTCACGAGTGTGCGGGCGCTTCCACATCAACATTTATATACCGTCTTCCTCGCAAAAAATTGAATGAGATTACTTTCCCTCGTACTCCCTCCATATTCCTAATACAACCAGCCTGTGCACCACTTTCATGCCAGGCTTATCTTTACCGGTGTACCGTTGGACAGGGTGTCGCTCACCGGGCATCTGTCTTCTACGGCGTCAAGCCATTTAGACAGCGTTTCGGCATCGGCGTCGGTATCCACCTTTAAATTCACCCTAATCTCCTTGTACCCCGCCCTGTCAGCGGTAGACTTGCCCATAAACCTTGCGGGATTCAAATCTCCCTCAAGGTCGATCTCCAAGCCCCTTATTTCGAAGCCCATCTCTTTTGCCACCACATGGGCTACCACATTGATGCACCCAGCCAGAGCAGCCAGCAGATACTCCACCGGGTTGGCCCCTGCATTGGTCCCTCCTAAGCTCTCAGGCTCATCGATGACAATCTTAAATCCCCTTGTCTCCACCACCGTCTTGGTGGGGTTTTCACTGTAGGCTTTTGCTTTAAATTTCAAATCCGGCATATCATCATCTCCCTAACAAAGTATTTTCTACTCCCTTGTGGTTTGCTAACCCATCAAGGGAAGCAATGGTTACAAGAAACCCACTTACCGCCATAAAAACAAAAATTCTTATTTATTATGTTTACCCCTTTAGAAGACATTTAAAACACAAAAATATTTTACACAGATTTAACACAGGCTTGTCTCCAACTTTACATTGCCATTTTATACTGTTTAATGAAATCAAATAAATTCATGTTAGAAAGGAGAATACGTTATGAAAAGAACAATAACACTATTCATATGCGCAATATTCATGTTGACCCTTTTTGCAGGGTGTGGATCTAAGGATAACAACTCCGCAAGCAGCAAAGATGGTAGCCAATTTGACACCTCACGAGAAATTAACGTAATTTCTCGCGAAGAGGGATCGGGCACAAGAGGCGCTTTCGTAGAGCTGTTTGGCATTCTGCAGAAAGACAGCAGCGGAAATAAGATTGATTACACCACCGAAGAAGCACGTATAGCGAACAATACATCGGTAATGATGACGTCTGTCGCAGGAGACAAATACTCCATAGGATATATATCCTTGGGCTCTTTAAACGATACCGTAAAGGCTCTTAAAATTGACAGTGTTGAGCCCACGGTAGAAAATGTAAAGAGCGGCCAATATAAGGTTGCCCGTCCGTTTATCATTGTCACAAAAGGCGATATAAGCGAAGTCACAAAAGACTTCATCGATTTTATCTTGAGCAGCGACGGTCAAAAAGTGGTTGAAGAAAATGGGTATATACCGGTATCTAACAAACCTACTTACAGCGGGAACAAACCCACAGGAAAAGTAGTAGTGGCGGGGTCTTCATCGGTATCCCCTCTTATGGAAAAGCTTAAAGAGGCCTACCTTGCAGTCAACCCCAACGCACAAATCGAGATTCAGACCAACGATTCGACCGCCGGCATCAACGCCGCCATAGAGGGCATATGCGACATAGGGATGTCTTCCAGAGAATTGAAAGAGAGCGAACTCAATGCCGGTTTGACCCCCATTACCATTGCCATGGACGGCCTTGTGGTAATCGTCAACAAAGAAAATCCGGTGGAAAACCTAACGAGTGAGCAGGTCAGGGCTATTTTCACAGGCGAAATAACGCAATGGTCCGAGGTTATGGAATAAATCCCTACAGATAAACCCTTCCAACAAAAAATTTTTTCGACGAAATCCATCCAGTCATTTTAACTTAAAGAAGATGGTGATACGACGATGAAACATTTCAGAGAAAAAATAATGCAAACGGTGTTTTTGCTGGCCGCCTGCACTTCTATCTTTGCGGTGGCCTTGATTTGTTTATTCCTGTTTGTCAACGGGATACCGGCTATGGCTGAAATCGGAGTACTGGATTTTCTCCTAGGAAAAAAATGGAAGCCATCCAGCGGCATTTACGGCATCCTTCCAATGATACTTGGGAGCATCTATGTAACAGCAGGCGCCATAGCAACAGGCGTTCCCATCGGCATACTAACAGCTGTATATATGGCCAAATTCTGCCCTAAGTATATATACCGTTTCTTAAAGCCCGCAGTCGACCTATTGGCCGGTATACCATCAGTGGTGTACGGCTTTTTCGGGCTTGTGGTGCTGGTACCACTGGTGCGGGATACTTTTGGTGGCAACGGCAGCAGCATACTGACAGCTTCCATCTTGCTGGGCATCATGATACTACCCACTGTTATAAGCGTAAGCGAGTCGGCCATACGCGCCGTCCCCGAGAGTTACTATCAGGGCGGCCTCGCTCTTGGTGCAACTCATGAGCAAAGCGTGTTCTTCATCACCCTGCCTGCCGCTTCCTCGGGTATCATGGCAGGGGTGGTACTGGCCATTGGTCGAGCAATCGGCGAGACCATGGCGGTCATAATGGTGGCCGGCAATCAGGCCAGGATGCCAGCCGGTCTGCTTAAGGGCATCAGGACATTAACCACCAACATCGTCATTGAGATGGGCTACGCAGCTGAACTGCACAGAGGTGCGCTTATCGCCACCGGAGTGGTACTGTTCGTATTCATACTCATCATCAATCTCTCATTCTCCTTGCTTATAAGGAGGGCAAACAGATGATTAAAACAAAGGTGCAGAATATACGTCACAGGCTAAAGATGTACAGAAGGTCTCCTCTTTCCCTTGTGCTTCTGTTACTGGTGGTATTATCCACTACCATTACCGTAACTATTCTGCTGTTTATCATCGGATACATCCTCGTTAAAGGGATTCCAAATATAACGGCTGACCTGTTTGCATGGGAATATACCTCCCAGAATGTGTCTCTTACCCCCGCCGTCATAAACACCCTTATTATCGTGGTAGTAGCCCTCCTCACGGCTGTACCCCTGGGCATATTTTCAGCCGTTTATCTGGTGGAATACGCAAGGCACGGGAACAAGCTGATCGAGATAATAAGGCTGACCACCGAAACGCTGGCCGGCATCCCCTCCATTATCTACGGGTTATTCGGGCTGCTGTTCTTTGTTACAGCCCTTGGCTGGGGATTTTCCCTTTTGGCCGGGGCCTTCACCCTTGCCATAATGATACTGCCTGTCATCATGCGCACCACAGAAGAAGCGTTAAAGGCCGTGCCCAATTCCTACCGCGAAGGAAGCTTTGCCCTGGGTGCAGGCAAGCTGCGCACGGTGTTTAGAATTGTGCTGCCCAGCGCTATGCCTGGCATATTATCAGGTATCATTCTGGGCGTAGGAAGGATAGTCGGAGAAACAGCAGCACTTCTTTACACCGCCGGAACAGTGGCTGAAATTCCCAAAAATCTACTGTCATCCGGCCGCACCTTATCGGTGCATATGTATGTCCTTGCAAGCGAAGGGCTGTATATAAATCAGGCATACGCCACAGCAGTTGTACTGCTGGTCGTTGTAATGATAATAAACTGGATTTCAAATATGATGGCAAAAAAAATCACGAAAGGGTAATGGGATATGGTAAAAGTGACAATCAAGGATCTAAACCTTTATTATGGAGAACTTCACACTTTAAAGAACATCAATTTGGATATAGAAGCCAATAAGATTACTGCCCTCATTGGGCCATCGGGTTGCGGTAAATCAACCTTACTCAGATGTCTCAATCGCATGAACGACCTAATAGAAAACTGCAAAATAACGGGTAAAATACTGCTTGACGGGCAGGATATATACGATATCGACGTAAGCCTGCTGCGCAAAAGGGTGGGCATGGTATTTCAAAAGCCCAACCCCTTCCCCATGAGCGTTTACGACAATGTCGCATTTGGACCGCGCACCCATGGAATACGATCCAAGGTAAAGCTGGACGAAATCGTTGAAAAATCTTTGAGGGCAGCCGCCATATGGGACGAACTAAAGGACAGGCTCAAAAAAAGCGCTCTGGAACTGTCGGGAGGGCAACAGCAGCGGCTGTGCATCGCAAGGGCCTTAGCAGTAGAGCCCGAGGTTCTGCTCATGGATGAGCCCACATCGGCCCTTGACCCCATATCGACATCAAAGATAGAAGACCTTGTGATTGAGCTTAAGAAGAATTATACTATAATCATAGTCACCCACAATATGCAGCAAGCTGCCCGCATCTCAGACAAAACCATATTCATGCTAAACGGCGAAGTAATAGAGTACGACGATACTGAAAAGCTGTTCTTCATGCCACAGGATAAGCGCACCGAAGACTATATAACTGGGAGGTTTGGATAATGAGGAGAAACTTTGATGAGCAGCTTGAGCTGCTCAACCAGCAACTGATAGAGATGGGGGCTTTATGCGAAGCGGCAATATCAAAGGCCGCTAAAGCCTTGATAGACCATGACGATTCTTTGGCCCGTGAAGTCCTACGCATAGATACTGAGATCGATCAAAAAGAGAAGGACATACAAAGCATGTGTTTTAAGCTCCTGCTCCATCAGCACCCCGTAGCCAGGGATTTGAGGCAGATCTCGGCAGCCCTTAAGATGATCACCGACATGGAGCGCATAGGGGACCAGGCAGCCGATATCTCCGAAATAATCCTGCTGGGCAATGTGCACACCCTGGACAATGCAGTACACATAGGAGAAATGGCTAAGGCTACCATCAAAATGGTAACCGACAGCATAGACGCTTACGTTAGGAGAGACTTGGAACTTGCCAGGTCAGTAATCGATTACGACGATGTGGTGGATGACCTATTTAATCAGGTAAAAAAGGAAATCATAGATATGATAGGAAATGACAAGAAAAACGGCGAGTACGCGGTTGATTTGCTCATGATCGCCAAGTACTTCGAGAGGATAGGCGACCATGCCACCAACATTGCCGAATGGGTGGAATACTCCATAACAGGGGTTCATAAAGGTGGAGAGAGGATATGATATTCTTCGTCGAGGACGACGATAACATAAGGGAATTGGTGGTGTACACGCTACAAACGGTGGGGTTTGAAGCCCGTGGCTTTGAAAACGGCAAAGCCTTCTTTGAGGCGCTGTCAAATCAAAGACCACAGCTCATACTCCTTGACATAATGCTCCCAGATCAGGACGGGCTTAAGGTCCTCAAGAAATTGAGGTCTCACCCCACCACCAAAGATATACCCATTATAATGGTCACTGCAAAAGGAACCGAGTACGACAAAGTAATAGGCCTTGACAGCGGTGCTGATGACTATATCACCAAGCCCTTTGGCATGATGGAGCTTATCTCGCGCATCAAGGCGGTGCTGCGCCGCACATCGGCCAGGGGGAATCAACCAACACAGATATTGACAGTAGGCCCCATAACCTTGGACACCGAAAAATACGAGGTTACCATAGAGGGAAAGAAACTTGAACTCACACACAAAGAATTCGAGCTGCTGCGCTACCTCATGGAAAATCAGGGCGTTGTTCTCAGCCGAGACAAAATCCTTGAGGCGGTTTGGGGCTATGATTTTGACGGCGAAACCCGTACCGTTGACGTCCACATACGCTTGCTTAGGCAAAAGTTGGGCAAATGGGCTGAACTGATAGAGACAATACGGGGAGTGGGTTACCGAATTGGAGGACAAAGATGAAGCGCAGAATATTTCTGAGCATGTGCCTCCTAGCTGTGTTGACTATATTGTTGTCCGGCGCCATGACCTTTGCAGTGGTATACAGGCAAATATTCCACATCATGCAGAGAGAAATAGAAAAAGAGGCCTTCTATATCTCGGCAAGCCTTGAAAACGTAGAGGACCCTGTTCCAGTATTGCAGAACGTATCAACAAAGGCGCATCGCATCACCCTGATAGCAAGCGATGGCACTGTATTGTTTGACAACGCTGAAAAGCCAGAAAACACGGAAAACCACAGAAACAGGCCAGAAGTATTAGCTGCCTTAAAAAATGGCATAGGAAAGTCGGTACGCCTCTCAAGAACGCTGGGCAAGCAGACGTTCTACTGCGCCGTGCTTCTCAAAAATGGCATGGTGCTGAGAGTAGCAAATGTGGTTGACAGCGTCTACAGCGCCATGCTTAACTTTGTGCCATATACGCTGCTCATCATTGCCGTCACCATTGCTTTCGCCTTGTTTATTGCCAGCCGCGAGACCAAAAAAATAGTTGAGCCAATTAATGCGCTAAACCTCCAAAATCCATTATCCAATGAGGTCTACGATGAATTGTCACCCCTGCTCATGCGCATAGCCCAGCAGAACAAGCAGATAGAGGATCAGATGCGCGCCTTAAGGGAAAAGCTCGAGGAGTTTAATGCCATAACCGAAAATATGAATGAAGGCTTGATACTTCTCAATGAAAAAGCCGATATCCTTTCAATCAACAAAAGCGCCATACACATTTTCGGCGGCCACGATAGAAACAGCTACCTCAATAAAAACATCATCACCTTGAGCCGTGATTTAACTTTACGAGCGGCGGTAAAAAAAGCCCTTGAGGGTGACCACTGCGAAGAAATATTGGAAATGGGCAGCTGTCATTACCGTATTACAGCCAACCCCGTCTGGGCCAACGGACAGGTAAAAGGGGCAGTAGTCCTAATTCTGGATATAACCGAAAGGTATGCTGCCGAGCAAATGCGCCGCGAATTTTCTGCCAACGTATCCCACGAGCTTAAAACGCCACTCACTTCCATACTGGGCTATGCCGAAATCATTAAAAACAGAATGGTAAAGGAAGAAGACATCCCTCGCTTTGCCGAGCGCATATACAATGAAGCTCGCCATCTGATCTCCCTCATTGACGACATCATAAAACTTTCTCGCCTTGACGAGGAGCACATCGACATCCCCCGAAAAAAAGTGAGTCTGCTGGAACTGGCCAAAAAAGTATGCGCCCGTTTAGAACCGCTGGCAAAAGAAAAAGGCGTCACCGTCACTGTATCAGGAGACAAAGGCGTTGTCCTTGGAATAGAGGAAATACTGGAACAGATGATATACAACCTATGCGATAACGCCATAAAATACAACAAAAAGAACGGCAGAGTGGATGTAACGATCTTACAGCAAGATAATAAGGTTATTTTGACAGTTTCGGATACCGGAATAGGCATACCAAAAGAACATCAAAGCAGGGTATTTGAACGCTTTTACAGGGTAGACAAAAGCAGGTCCAGCCGAACGGGCGGCACCGGCCTGGGGCTTTCAATAGTGAAACACGGTGCAATGCACCACAACGCCAAAATAGAGCTGGAAAGCCAGCCAGGACAGGGCACAACAATAAGGGTGATTTTTCCTGTCCCCCACAGCTAATCAGCAAATCAGTATGAATCGGGTTTTAAAGAAAATCTAGCCAGAGTTTAAACATTATTTAAAAAGAGAAAAATTAGCAAACAAGACAAGCAGGAATACTTAAAACTCGAGTAGAAATAATTTTATAAACGAGATTAAAGGGGAGATCTTGTAAATTATGAAAAGACAAAACCTGGACAGGAAATGGAAGTTCAAGCTCATAAGCACGTCGCTCAATCAGGAAATCCCATCCGAGTATACTGTAGTGGACCTACCTCATGACTTCAGCATAATTCAAAAGAGAGACCCGAACACGCTGGCGGGGGCCAGTAACGGATTTTTCCCCGGTGGCATAGGAATCTACGAAAAAACCATATACGCGCCAATTGAGTGGAAAGGCAAAAAGGTTATCCTGGAGTTTGAAGGAGTCTATATGAACGCCACAATACATCTTAACAACCAGTTAGTAGCCCGTCATCCGTATGGCTATACCTCTTTCCACTGCGATTTAACCCCGTATCTGCTGTACGGTCAGGACAACACCATCTGCGTCACCGTAAACAACAGTGCACTGCCCAATACCCGGTGGTACAGCGGCTCAGGAATTTACCGCCACGTGTGGCTGCTGATAGGCGAAAGCGTACATATAACGCCCTGGGGTGTATATGCGACAACCCCTAAAGTCTCCCCCGACTGCTCAACCGTCTGTGTAAAAACTACAGTGGAAAATATTACTGACAAACCCCAAAATGTCACTATTCGCTCCACACTACTAACAGATAACGGCAGTATAGCAGCAATGGACGAGATACAACTCAACGTTCCCGGTGAAAGTAAGACAGAAGCCCAGCAGGAACTTACTGTATCGCCCGCAAACCTGTGGTCAATAGAAAATCCCTATCTCTATACCTTGAAAAGCGAGGTTATAAAAGACGGCATAGTAATTGACACCACTGAAACCCGAATAGGAATAAGGTCCATTTCCTTCGATCCTCAAAACGGTTTTCGGCTAAACGGCGTCTCCATCAAGCTCAGGGGTGGCTGTGTACACCACGATTGCGGACTGCTTGGAGCAGCGGCTTATGACAGGGCAGAGGAGCGCAAAGTGGAACTTTTAAAGGCCAATGGTTTCAATGCTGTGCGTTGCGCCCACAATCCTCCCTCGCCCGCTTTTCTTGATGCATGCGATCGGCTGGGAATGCTGGTAATCGACGAGGCATTTGACTGCTTGGGAACCCTGTAAGCGAAGAGATGTACGTAGGGAATCAGCGCAGAGTCTATCAGGGCCGTGCCATGGTAGTTGTGCGTGCCAACGGAGAGCCTGGCAATATCGTTTTGACCGCTTCAGCAGAAGGCATTCCTGCTACCCAAATAATTATAGAGGTTAAGTAAAACTGTTGTTTAATCAACATCAAACCTTACGGATGTTGGCCCAGCCTCCATCCCTTACCCGTCGTCTCGGCATAATAATACCCACACAAATCACAGGCCCCTCTTTACAAAAACAAAATAATCCCTGCCTTTTTTCAAGGCAGGGATTATTTTTCCTAACTAAAGAATTAATTTTACGCCCTTGCCCTGTTCTTTGACAGCACGTCAAATGCCACGGCCACCAGCAGAACAAAGCCTTTAATAATCATTTGCATATCACTGCCTACACCCATTATGGACATACCATTGTTGAGCACACCCATAACCAGCGCGCCGATAATGGAACCGGTAACTGTACCTATACCGCCGTAAGCCGATGCACCCCCAATGAAGCAGGCAGCAATGGCATCCAGCTCAAAGTTTATACCGGCTTGGGGCGAAGCGGCATTCAGACGTGCTGCAAACACGATACCGGCTACTGCTGCAAGAAAAGCCATGTTTACGTAGGTGAAAAACAAGACTTTATTGGTATTAATACCAGAAAGCTTTGCAGCCTTCTCGTTACCGCCCATAGCATAAATATAACGTCCTGGGACAGTTTTGGTGGTAAAAAACGAATATACAAAGACTAAAATCCCTATCAAAACAAGTATAATGGGTAATCCCTTGTAGGCCGCCAACCAATAAGCAAACAAGTTTATACCAATGAGAACCAGTATAATCTTCATAATAAACAGCGGCATTGTGATTACCTCAAAGCCGTATCTTTTCTGTTCTGCTCTTTTCTTAAACTGGAAGATTACGTAAATTACGGAAATAATGGCTCCAACCATAAGCGCCGTAATATTTAAGCTGATACCAAAGCCTCCAAACATATCCGGAATAAAGCCCGCACTTATTTGCTGAAACTTCTCGGGGAAGGGCGATAATGTAAGCCCTTTTAACATTGCAATGGTGAGCCCCCTGAACATAAGCATCCCGGCAAGGGTTACAATAAAAGCGGGTATTCTTAAATAAGCAATCCAAAACCCCTGCCATACCCCTATCGCTATCCCTATTAAGAGGCAGATAAATATGGCTAAACCCACATCCATTTTCATGTTTATTATAAGGGTTCCTGCAACAGCGCCGATAAAGGCACTTACAGACCCTACCGAAAGGTCAATGTTGCCACCCGACAATATACAAAGCGTCATACCGATAGCCAGAATTAATACATAGCTGTTCTGCAGAACCAGGTTTGTGACATTCTGGGGTAAAAGAAGAATGCCATCGGTAAGAATCTGAAAAAATATAGATATAACAATGAGAGCAATAAACATAGCATATTGTCTTACGTTGTTTTTAAAAACATCTTTAATGGTTTGCATTACACGACCTCCTTAATGCTCTGCATAATGCATTTCATTATGCTCTCTTGAGATGCTTCCTCACGATCAAGTTCCCCTACAATCATTCCCTCATTCATAACATATACTCGATCGCACATTCCCAAAATCTCGGGAAGTTCAGAAGAAATAAGAATAACAGCTTTCCCTTCCTCAGCAAGGTTGTTTATAATCTTATAAATCTCATATTTAGCACCTACATCTATACCCCTGGTAGGTTCGTCCAGTATCAATATATCAGGTTTAGCAAAAATCCACTTGCTGAGTAGAACCTTTTGCTGATTTCCTCCTGATAAATTGCCTGTCTTCTGCAACACGCTGCTGCATTTAATATTGAGCTTCCTGCGATACTCTTCAGCAACGTATATTTCCCTGTTTTCATCAACCACCAGGTTTTTGCTTATGTTATCAAGGCTTGCAAGAGAGATGTTTCTTTTAATATCATCGATCAAAATAAGTCCGGCTGATTTCCGATCTTCGGTAACATAAGCCAAGCCATTCTCTATCGCCTGGCGCACACTATTCAGCACCAGTTCTCTGCCGTTCTTTATTATCTGTCCGCTTATATGCTTTCCGTAAGATTTACCAAACACGCTCATGGCAAACTCGGTCCTACCTGAGCCCATAAGCCCATATATCCCTACAATCTCACCTTTTCGCACCTTTATGCTTACATCCTTGATCACTTTTCTGCCTTCAATCAAAGGATGATACACATTCCAGTTTCTCACTTCAAAAATAACTTCGCCAATTTTGCGCGTTCGTTCAGGGAAACGGTTTGTAAGCTCACGTCCTACCATTCCTTTGATAATCCTGTCTTCACTTACATCATCTTTATGTCTATCAAGCGTTTCAACCACACGACCATCCCTGAGAATTGTAATGGAATCGGCAACTTTCAGCACTTCATTCAACTTATGCGAAATTAATGTGCAAGTAATCCCTTCTTTTTTAAGCTCCAAGAGAAGATTCAAAAGATTCTCTGAATCCTCTTCATTTAAAGCCGCTGTTGGCTCATCCAAAATAAGCAGCTTTACATTCTTGGCCAGTGCCTTTGCAATTTCCACAAGCTGCTGTTTACCCACACCTATATCTTTTACAAGGGTAGCAGGACTTTCCCTAAGCCCTACTCTTTTCATAAGCTCGGCAGCCTGCATATGGGTTTGATTCCAGTTTATCAGCCACCTTTTTGCCCTTTCGTTCCCTAAAAAGATATTTTCTCCTATAGAAAGAGAAGGTACCAGAGCCAGCTCCTGGTGAATGATGACTATCCCGGTTTTCTCGCTGTCCTTGATACCTTTAAAGATGCATTCCTTACCTTCAAAGAAGATACTACCACTGTAAGTGCCATAAGGATAAACACCGCTCAGTACATTCATAAGGGTGGATTTTCCGGCCCCGTTTTCACCCACCAGCGCATGGATTTCGCCTTTTCGAACCTTGAGGTTAACGTTGTCCAGCGCTTTTACCCCCGGGAAAAGTTTTGTAATATTTCTCATTTCAAGAATGTATTCCACTGCTCTATCAACCCCTAGTATCATTGTATTAACAATAATATGGTCTCCAGGCAGCAAAAACCTATGCGACATGATATTCACAAGCCGAACAGCTAACAACTGTTCGGCTTGTGAATACGCATTATTTATTACTTCAATTACTGCTTTAGATCAGCCTCGGTATAATAACCGCTGTCCAGCAATATCTCCTTATAATTGTTGACATCTACATATACGGGATCGCACAGGAATGAAGGAACTACCTTCACTCCATTATGATAAGTCTTGGTGTCATTCACAGGTACCTCTTTGCCCTGAATTATAGCTTCAATCATCTCAACAACCTTAGCGGCAAGTACCCTTGTATCCTTAAACACCGACATCGACTGCTGTCCGTTGATCATGGCAATTACATTGGGTTTATCGCAGTCCTGTCCCGTCAGAATCGGATACGGCTTATCAGGTGTACCATATCCGGCATTCTTAAGAGAAGCGATAATACCTATTGCCAAACTGTCATTGGGCGAAAGCACGGCATCCAACTTGGTCCCACCTGCATAATAAGCGGTGATGAGATTGTCCATTCTAGCCTGAGCTTTAGCAGAATCCCAGCCTTGAATGGCTACCGTTACAAAATCCTTCTGTCCGCTTACCACGACTAGCTGGCCGTTGTCGATGTAAGGCTTAAGCACGCTCATAGCACCATTGTAGAAGAAGGTAGCATTATTGTCATCGGGTGAACCCGCAAATATCTCTATATTGTACGGCCCCTTACCATCCTTCAACCCGAGCTTCTCCTCAATATACTGCCCCTGGATCACACCAACCTTGAAATTATCAAATGTTGCATAGTAATCAACGTGCTCTGATTGCATAATAAGGCGATCATATGCAATAACCTTTATACCGTTATCAGCTGCTTTTTTAAGCACATCGGTAAGAGCTGAACCATCGATAGCTGCAATCACCAGAACCTTGCTACCTTTAAGGATCATATTCTCAATTTGCTGTATCTGCGTATTTACATCATTGTTCGCATACTGAAGGTCAACCTTGTATCCTTTAGCCTCAAGTTGAGCTTTCAAATTGGCTCCGTCCTGATTCCACCGCTGCAAAGACTGAGTGGGCATGGAAACACCGATAAGAACATCTTTTCCATTATCCGAAGAACCAGACGATGGATTTGCTGAATCTTTTGGTGCTGAACCACACGCAGCAATGCTCAACATAATAGCAGCTGCCAAAATAAAGATAGTCAGCTTCTTCATAAGAGCTCCTCCCTTTTAATATATTGACTTGGAACCATGCCCATTATACAGCTTTTATAAGCAATGCTCAACGTAATTAGCTGCTCAGTTACAATAAAAACATGCTCTCTTGAAAAGCAATATTTTACTATCGGTATTCAATTGCAGCATAGATTTTAATGCAATTTCTCCCTGTATTCGGTTGGCGTCACCCCTTCATACTTTTTGAATACCTTGCTGAAATAATTAGGATCGCTGTATCCTACTAAATAGCATATTTCCTTGATGCTGAGAGAATCGTCCTTAAGCAATTCTTTAGCCTTATTTATTCTAATCAAATTTAAATAGTCAGAAAAATTGTATCCAAACACCTTTTTGAAGGTACGACTAAAATAATATGGACTTAGATTAAATTTTGCCGCCGTATCCTTAAGGTTAATATCTTCTTTTAAGTTGTCAGTAATATATTGCTCTACCGCTTTAAAAAGAGCAAATTTTTCCCCGTAACCGTTTTTAAACTTGTCATTCAAAAATTGATCATGAGCTATGAGATGTTCAATATCTTGATAATAAACCACACCAGTATCATCAAGTGAATACTCCAAAGCCTTGCAGGCCTCTTGATATGATTCATGCATTTGATGTATGCCATCGTAGCATTTCCCTAAACCTATTTCTAATGGTACACCAAAAAACCTCTTTACTTCCCTCTTCACATCCAAAGCCAGATTGATCACATTTAATTTAGTTTCATCCGCATCTTTATGAAGTGACATTTGAATAAAATAAATCAGATCTTTGGTAAAACGGTAGCTTCCTATGGCCTTGTAGCGCTGATTCAAAAAAACCTTTATATGTTCACCAATCTGAGTTTTTAATCCTTCAGAAAAATAGACCGGCCCATCGTTGTCATCTTCTTCCTTAAGCCTTACCACCATGCAAAAGGTGTTTTTAAAATCCATGTTCAAATACTCCATATACATTTCAACGTCAATGACTTCCAGCATATCATTGACAATGGAATAGCTCAATTCATTTTCCATCACAGGAATCAGATTGTATATCTTCTCCTGATATTCAATCTCTCTCTTACGCTTTTCTTTTTCACACTGTACGTGCTCAACAGCTTCCATGATTTTTTCACGCAATTCCACACGATCAAATGGCTTTAAAATGTATTCCCTGACGTTATTCCTTACTGCTTCCACGGCATAGTCAAAATAGTCGTATGCTGTAAGAATAATAAAATAAGCATGGGGGAGAAAGTTCCTGATTTCCTGTATAGCCTTTAATCCATCAATGCCCGGCATCTTTATATCGATGATTATAATGTCGGGCCTCAAGCGTTCGGAAATTTCTATGGCCTCTCTTCCGTTTCGCGCCTCGCTGATTTCAAATTGCTCTTTTTGCTCCTTAAATGCGCCTTCTATAACATCTCTAATGGAATCACGAACATACTTTTCATCATCGGCAATTAAAAATCTTAACATGGCCTCCTCTACTCCTTTATAGGAATTTTGAGATATACTCTGGTACCAAAACCTTTTTTACTCTCAATTGAGAAGATATCATCACGGTTATACATCAGCTTAAGCCTTTGAACGACACTCCTTATACCCAGACCCGTAGTATGTCCTACAGGCCGCTGTTCCGGGCTATCTGACATAATTTCTTTCAACATATCCTCGTCCATACCACAGCCCGTGTCCTCTATAAGTATTGTACAGAAATCCCCTTGCTCGGTTATTTCAATATTTATAACTCCTCCCTCTTCTTTGGGCTCTATACCGTGTATAAATGCGTTTTCTACAAAAGGCTGCAGTGTCATTGCCGGAACTATCACCTTTTTCAAATCGGCATTTATCTTCAAATTAAACTTAAACCTATCTTCGTATCTTATTTTTTGAATATACATATACTGCCTTACAACGTTTACTTCTTCTTCTAGAGTAGCATTTCGATCCATCATGCTTAAGCTGTACCTGAGTATACCGGCAACCGCTCTTATAAGGCTTTCTGTTTTATCGGCATTTTCTTTAATCGCCGTCTGGCTTATGCAGTTTAAAGTATTAAACAAAAAATGAGGATTTATCTGGGCCTGTAGAATTTTAAGCTGTGACACCTTTAAGGCATTCTCATAGCTCAATAGCCTCATCTGCTCATCCTGAAGCTTCCTTTCAAGCTCAGCTTTCTCCTGCAAGGATTCAATGTATTTGCTTATGTGGGTAATCATCTTACTGAAAGCCTCCGAGAGAATGTCCAATTCATAAATATACGTCCTTTCACCTTCATTATAGGTAAAATCCCCTTTTACCACCTTTTCTGAAACGTTTACCAGCTCCCTCAGTTTTCTTGTTATATCGCCTATAAACAACAGCGTATAGATAGCACTTACCATCAATGCCGTCATTATATACGCCATCAATACCCTGTTGACATAGTCCTGCTTTTGCTTCAACTCATTATAAATGTTGACATTGTAATCAAAATAGCTGTCGCTCAGCATTGATATAAAAGCATTGCAGTAGGATACGATTTCTTTGGTCCACACATATTCCTCGTAATACACATCAACCCCGGAATGGTTGTCATAAATCTCAATGGTACGGTCTGCAGCTTCCTTAAAACTCTTCAGGGAATTTAAAAGATCCCTCAGAATGTATCTACTTCTAAGATCCGAATCCTCCTGAAGCGCTATTACATTTTCAACGGCTTTATCGTAATGAAATTTATAAAGCCGTTTAGATTCTTCCGCATTGGTCAATATATATTGATTAAAGTGAAAAAACGATTCATTTAAACTATTTTTAATTTGATTGGTGACGCTCATTCTGTTCATCATAATATTATAGGTGCTGCTTATCCTATTGCTCATTATTAAAGACACAACATTACTGGTAGCAATAGGCAATATAATAATCACAGCAAATATAATGAACTTGTTCTTTAAGCTACTGGCTTTCGTTATAGTACTCCTGTTGCTGTTTTCTGAACTCATCAAGGTTTTCCTTATCAACCACCAACACATCTGTAATAAACAACCCCTTCGTAGTTTTTCCTTCAATGTTATCCATAATGATGTTCACGGCTTTATATCCCATAACATAAGGCTGTTGCACCACGGTAGAAGTAATTATCCCCTTCTCGATGTTGTCAAGGGTCTCTGGCAAATCATCAAAACAAATAATTTTTACTTTCCCAACAAGTCCCAAACTTTTAACCGCCTTGGCTGCACCTAACCCATCCAAAGCCGAAGTACAAAATAACGCTTTTATATCGGGATGCCGATTTAAAATCTTTCTCGCTGCCAGCTCAGCTTCCAATAGATACGAGTCTGATGACTCAATAGCGGCCACAACTATATTTGAGTTGCTACTTATATAGCTTTTAAATCCTTCCACCCTCTCTATCTGATTCTTTACACTTTTGCCGCCCATAATTATAGCAACCTTGCCTTCGGTGCCTATCTGACGAATCACTTCTCTGCCTCCCACCCTTCCCGCTTCTACATTATCCGTGCCCACATATGCAAGGCGCTTGCTGTTCTCGGCATCAGAGTCAATGGTAACTAATGGAATACCGCCTTCTATAACTTTATTGATGACATCATTATAGCGTGTTTCATCCTGTACATAGGCTATTATTCCACTCACCTTTGCAGCGTACGCCATCTTAATCAACCTTATACCCTCCTCAACACTCGCAGTATCAGGCCCCTGAAAATCTATGATAACTCCTCTTTCCTTAGCAGCTTTCTCGGCTCCCAAGCGTACCTGTTGCCAGTAAGGATTGGCGTAAACATGGCTTATAAGCACTATTTTGGGTTTTATCTCCTCTTCAACAGGTTTCTCATATTTTAGGCTGTCAAGCAGCACCAAATTAAATATAATGAAAAGTAAGGCCGCCGAATAATATACCGCGTATTTTAAGAATCTTTTCACCCGCTTCACCCCCTCTGTAAGGGAACAAAGTTACCGGCTTAAAAATAATTATAACCAGCGAGCCAGCTTGTTCATATTTATTATAGCATTATTTTGTGAGGTTTACACTATTGTAACATTCCCCTTAATTTGTAAATTATCCCAAAAATTCACTTGCCTAAAAACTGTTGTATAAGCGACGATATATGCTATGCTCTATGCAGTAAACTGATAACTCAAACTTCGCACATTAAAAATGTACTCTGAACCTTGAAAAATCAACATATTTCTGCGCATAAGTATAAAAAATCCTCTCTTTAATGGTAGAATATATGTGGATAAAAATACAAAAAAATACCAAAAAGAGAAGATTAATATATATGGATAGTTCAACGCAAGAAGCTTACAATGAAAAGAGTGTCATTATATCAATTTCATCATATCCGAGCGCAGGAGACTCCATCTTCTTCAAGATGGAGAGGAATGCGCTCTTTCCTCCTTTCTAACATTAATGTCTTCGCCCTTTCTATAAGTCTTAACTTGCTATGCTTTGCACTATCATGTATCTTCTCCCATGAAAGACTTCTTATAGCAAAATACCCGCTGCTCCTTAAACCCGCTATTATCCCAATCCTGCCTTCGTATTCTACTCTGTCGTATCGCCTAAAACCATATGCCTCCTTAATCGTATTAACAGGTCTTACCCCACCTAGGTAGTGGTATCGTATAAAAGCTGGATTGTGAACGGTTCTCGTTTGACTACCTTTGCAAGTCCCTGCTTTAAAAGCCGTCTTACCTTGCCATGTCTTTCGGTTGGCATTAGTGGTTTCCCCGCCTTTGAAATTACATACACCATATGCGGTAAGCCTCCTTACGGAGTTAGGTGCTCATCGCCAATGTTAGACAGGCTTGTCATGCACAGGTTACTGTCCCTACCCCTCAGGACTGTTTAGACCTGCACGACAGAGCCCGGAGCTTGAGCAGCACCCCGGGGTGTCATGACCTCTCTAACGTAGCCCCGTCAGCTTTTTGCTGGTGGCTGAGGCTAGTCAACTAGGGCCCTTCGCAAGCCCCTGCTTCTTTAAGCGGTGGGTAGTTGACTCCACCGTTGTATTTTTTTCAGAGAACAATGGCGGTTTATGTATAACTACAAATCTTATCATCAATACAATTTGGCCATCAATGCGGCTTTCAGTATTTTTTCAGTAAGTCAAACATCTTTTTATCCAGCTTATGACCTCTGTAATCGACGTATTCAGCATCAACTCTTCCGCTGTCGAGTATCCCAAAAGGTCCCCTGAAATTCCACAAAGCATATCCAATATTATAACCCTTAAGTATATCCAGCACGTCTTCTAGCCACCGTAGCATTACATGGTACGGTGTCATATTATAACAGCCTCCCTCGCCGCAGTGAACACCCATATTAAAATTCTCGGCTATAGCAGCCCATGCACCGTAATGGCGTTCCAGGCGTTCACGATCCCAGAGGCCATCCGGAGCATATCCACCCGGCCAGCTGGGTTCAGGAAAATTACGTTTCCTATCTACCCACGGTGCGCGGTAATGGGTTATGCCCACTGGAATGTATGCACGACAACTCTGGGCTACATTATCTTTAGCCAGATCACCCAAGTCAGGCATAGGCACATTGCCGTACTGCAGACCGTCCAAAATTATTAATCTTTCTGGATCAATCTCACGTATAGCGGCAACTGTCGACCGCATAACCACTGCGTGCTCACCGGGTCCCACCCCGGCTGGCTCATTTACAAGATTAAAACTAAGTTTGGAGGACGGAATTCCTTTGTAACGACGGGCAAATGTAGTCCAGTGCAGTTTAAAAGCCTCTAAGGCCTCTTTATCACGCCATAGATCAAACGGTTCAACGCGATCCCTGGCAACCGAATATCCCGGAGCACGGTGAAAGCTGATATTAACATGTATGTCATATTTTTCGCCCCAGCGAATAGCTTGATCAATAACCTCTAGCTTGCTCTCGTTGATCTCAAAGGGGTCATCATAGTCGATCCAAAAAGTGTAATTTAGAGGTAATCGCACAAAGTCAAATCCAAGATCCGAGATCAGCTGAAAGTCTTCTTCTTCGAAATATCCAGGTGAGCTCATTACAAACATTCCCAGCAGATTAAATCCCCTCCAGCGCGGAAGCACTTTTTGCTTGTACATAAATATCCCCCTTATAAATAGAATTATTTTACAACACGCTTGGGACAAGAATGATTTAAATGCCTTGGCGGAATAAAGCTCTCAGCTGAAAGACATGAAATAAAATGCAAAGTTGCCAATATCATCATGTAATTTGATTATAACACTGTTACATATCTGCTGCAATAGTTTATTTTTTAACTTTAACCCGAATGGGTGCAAATATGTTTATCACTATGAAAATATGGAAGATGCCAAAGAAGAAAATATTGAAAACACCATAAAAATAAAAGAGGCTATATACAACGTGCTAATGTAATTACATTAACAAACATTACCAGTGAAAATCTCCATTCAACAATATATGTTATTTATATAAACTATAGACACTATTAGAATGGTGGTATGGATAATGAACAAAATTGATAGTACTTCCATTATTGATAATGACTGTTTCCGAATCCAGGAGGTTAAAGAGACAATGAAAAAAACAAGAATAAGCGGATGTATCAAAGGTACCATTTTATATATATTTACACCTTAAAGGCCATACAAATAAAGAGATAGAAGGTGTTGTTGCACTATGTCCACATACTATAGGCAACTACGTCAACGCCTATAAGACAAAGGGCCTTGAAGGTCTAATAAAAAAATGCACAACTTCCTTTGCAAGAAATTTCTTTAAATCGTGAAACAGGTCATCTAAAAATATTGGAGCTTTTAAATAAGGTAACATTTCGCCTAGTGATTACGAAAAAACTAGGTGCTGCACTTACAACCGGAAAAATGCCGCTTATGTTATACTTATATCTCCTACCTGTTACGGAATATGTTTAAAATAGTTATGACAATCAGTACTATACCACAAAAATCAGTAATATACATACATCAGGAACTTTATGAAAATCATCAGAAAAATAAATTAGAGGGGGAAACTTATAAATGAAAAAACCAATCAAAATGATTTCTTTCTTACTGGTTTTAATTCTAACAATAGGCTTATTTGCTGGGTGCACAGGAACATCGTCTGACAAAACAGGTGATACCACTATGAAAGTAGAAAAAGATTCAACAGATAAAAACGATGAAAAACCAGCCGAGAGCAAAACTAAAGAAGGTGAAAGTACTGAAGCAGGAACTTTTGCACTTCCTATTGTGGATAAACCTGTAACGTTTACTTATTGGGTGCCTTTCGGTGGAACAGCCAAAGAAATCATACCCGATTTAAGTCAAAATGAAGTTTACCAGGAGCTTGAAAAATTGACAAACGTGAAAATTGAATTCATTCACCCTCCAGAAGGCCAGGAGACAGAGCACTTCAATCTTATGATTTCTTCAGGTGACTTACCGGATATAATAGAACAAGGCGAAAGATACAAAGGCGGTATAGATAAAGCCATTGCCGACGGTATCTATATTAGGCTAAATGAACTGGTAGATAAATACGCTCCCAACTTTAAAAAAGTCATAGAATCAAATGAAGAACTGAAAAAGCAAGTATACTCGGATGAAGGCAATCTGTTAGGGTTCGGCATGATTACCAGTGATGTTCCCGGAACATCATTAGAACCGACAGCAGAGAATCCATGGTGTGGTCCTTTTATAAGGAAAGACTGGCTGGATGAACTAGGCATGGAGATACCTACCACCATAGATGAGTGGTATACCGCACTGAAAGCTTTCAAAGAACAGATGAATGCTGAAGTTCCCATGATATGGAACAATGCAATAGGTATGGAACCTTCAACAGGCGCTTTTGTAAGTGCTTTCGATATTGGTCCAGGCTTCTATATAAAAAACGGTGAAATAAAGTATGGTCCGATAGAACCAGGATTTAAAGAGTATTTGCAATTAGTAAACAAGTGGTATGAGGAAGGATTGATAGACAGGGATTTCCCAACCAGGGATGCTAAGAGCATAGATGCTCTTGTAATGTCAGGAAAAGTAGGCGCAAAATTACAGGACGGAACTGCATTGGTGCTAAAAGCAAGAGCCGTTGGTATTGAATTTGCAGGAGCTCCTTATCCAAAGAAAGACGAAAATAGTGAAATACACTGGAGATATAAAAATAATATATGCAGAGCCAACTACGGTGTTATAACATCTAAGTGTAAAAACCCCGAAGTAGCTGTCAAATGGTTTGACTACCATTATACCGAAGATGGTTTCAAACTCTTCAATTTCGGTGTGGAAGGAAAGAGCTATACTGGCATAGATGAAAAGGGAAGACCAAAATATGTTGAATATATAAGCAAAAACAACTATCAGGATTTTGATAGGTACAATTCTGTATTCAGACTTCATAATGGACCTTATTTAAAGAGCGACCTCAGGAGTAACCCCAGAAGATGGATGGAAGACTTAGAGCAGTATCGCATTACATGGAATAACCAACCTGCTGACTATGTACTGCCTCCTATTACTCTGACAGCGGAAGAAGGCGCCGAATACGCCAAAATCATGAGTGATATAGAAGCCTATAGAAATGAGATGATGCTCAAATTCATCATGGGGCAAGAGCCTCTGGACAAATTTGATGAATATGTAAACAACATAAAGGCTATGAACATTGACAGGGTTATAGAGATTTATAAAGCTGCACTTGACCGATACAACAAGAGGCTTGAAAAGGTTGATTAAGAAAGAAGCTTTTTGCTTCTTTCTTAATCAACCCAATAATTTAAGGAGGAGGCTGCTATATGACCCGTGCTCAGATAAAAACTGATATTATAAGAAACAAGTATATATATATAATGGCATTACCTGTAATTGCTTACTATATAATATTTCACTACATGCCCATGTACGGCGCCATTATCGCTTTCAAAGAGTTTAATCCGGCCCTTGGCATAATTAGAAGCCCTTGGGTAGGGTTTAAACATTTTAAAAGCTTTTTTGAGGGCGTTTATTTTTGGAGGTTAATAAGAAACACTCTGCTCATAAGCATTTACAGCCTTGTATGGGGGTTCCCTGCCCCGATTATTTTAGCTTTATTATTAAACGAAGTCAAAAATAACTATTTTAAAAGAACGGTTCAAACCATATCTTACCTTCCCCATTTTATTTCTCTAGTCGTCGTTTGTGGCATAATAAAAGACTTCACCAGTACGGATGGTGTAATAAATGACATAATTGAACTTTTAGGGGGAGAAAGGACCAATTTCCTTATGAAGCCAGAATGGTTCAGACCTATATACGTAGGTTCAGGCATATGGCAAGAAGTTGGATGGGGAAGTATAATTTATTTAGCCGCTATAACAAATATCGATCCGGAACTATATGAGGCTGCTACTATTGATGGAGCAAGTCGTTGGAAACAAACATGGCATATCACTCTACCAGGTATTGTACCTACCATTGTCATCCTACTTATACTGAGATTAGGTGGATTAATGAGTGTAGGGTTTGAAAAGATAATTTTGCTTTACAATTCGGCCACTATGGAAACGGCTGATGTCATTTCCAGCTATGTATACAGAAGAGGACTACTAGATTTTGACTACAGCTTCAGTGCCGCCGTAGGTCTTTTCAATTCGGTCATCAATTTGATATTGATAACATCAGCAAATAAATTCAGTAGGAAAATTTCAGAAACCAGTTTATGGTAGGAGGTACACTGTGATGGTTACAAAGAAAACCGCAGGCGAAAGAATATTTAATTGCATCAACATCACCTTTTTGACAATACTGGCAATAGCCTGCCTATATCCTATGTTGTATGTATTATTTGCCTCCTTTAGTGATCCAATAGAGCTAATGAAACACCGAGGACTTATATTAAGACCCCTTGGATTTACCATTGAAGGATACAAGCTCGTCTTTAAAAACCCAAGTATAACCACGGGGTATCTAAATACGTTATTTTATGTTACTGCTGGTACGGCTATAAATCTATTCATGACGTCACTTGGTGCATATGTTCTTTCCAGAAAAAATGTGCTATGGAAAAACACAATAGCATTTATGATAACCATTACTATGTTATTCAGTGGTGGATTGATACCGTTCTACCTACTCGTTAAAAGCCTAGGAATGGTTAACACCAGATGGGCATTAATTATACCAGGCGCCATATCTACATATAACCTTTTCGTTATGCGCACTTCGTTTGCCAGCATCCCGGACAGTTTAGAAGAATCCGCAAAGATTGACGGTGCAAACGACTTTATAATTTTGTTTAGAATAATACTACCTTTATCAAAGGCTGTATTAGCTGTCATGACCCTCTTCTATGCAGTTGGGCACTGGAATGCCTGGTTCAATGCAATGATATTCTTAAGAAAAAGAGAACTTTTTCCTTTACAATTAATACTAAGAGAAATACTTCTAGCCAATGACATGCAAAGCATGAGTAACCTTGAAGGATTGGTAGACGTAAGCGTTCAAGCAAATGCTGACATTGTATACTTCGCACGACTGCTTGTGCAGTATTGTACTATAATAGTTGCCACCCTGCCCATTCTTTTCCTCTATCCTTTTGTACAAAAATATTTTGTAAAAGGTGTTATGATAGGTTCCATAAAAGGATAAAAAAATTGTATCAAAGCAATTTAATAGTAAAAACAGGATTCCCAACTTCTCATTCTTTATGGGAACCCTGTTTTGTTTTTATTCTCGTTTTATAAAACCTTTCCTAATATATACAAAAATAACCCAAAATACCTCTTATTCCTTTATCGCTCCAAGCATAATTCCAGCGACAAAATACCTTTGCAGAAATGGATAAACAATAAGCATAGGTATCATTGCAATAAACACCTTTGCCGCATTTAAAGATTGATTTGAGAGCTCTGACAACCTTTTATACTGATCCGGAGTCAAACTTGTATTTGTGGGAATGCTCACCACCAGCTGCTGGATATATGTCTGCAACGGATATTTGGTGGCATCACTCATCAATACCAGTCCATGAAAGAATTCATTCCAGTGATAAACACCTACAAATAAAGTAATGGTCGCAATAACCGGTATAGAGCAGGGAACGACTATCCCGAACAATATACGCCATGGCCCTGCACCGTCAATTACCGCTGCCTCTTCAATATCCTTAGGTAGACTTCTAAAAAAATTCATAATAAGAATGGTATTGAATATTGGCAGACCTCCTGCCAGTACAAGTGCCCATATAGTATCCAGCAAACCATAATTTCGAACAGTAATATACCATGGGATCAATCCACCATTAAAAAGCATACAAAAGATGAGAAGCCACATGATTATATCCCTGGCTCTAAACTCGTCTTTTGATTTTGAAAGTGGATAAGCCATCATTATTCCCACTAAAAGCGAAATACCGGTTCCTAAAAGGGTACGCTGTATGGATATCCAAAAAGAGTTAAAAAATTTAATATCACTTACGATCTCCTTATAGGAAACAAGCGAAAAACCAATAGGATAAAACGTCACCAATCCTGCATTGGCCGCTGACTTATTTGAAATAGATAAACAAAACGTATACCAAAGAGGATACAAACAGCTTAAAGTTATCAAACCAAGTATTACTATATTAGCGACATCGAAAGCTCGAGACCAAAACGTCCTATCCCTGACCAACAGCTATTCCCCCTCTAAAATATCTTGTAATCGGCAAATTTATAGGCAAGCACATAAGAGATAGTAATCAAAACAAAACTTACCACCGATTTGAATAACCCCGCCGCAGTTGCAAGAGAAAACTGCAAATTAGTGAGCCCTAATCTATAAATCCATGTATCCAAAATATCTCCTGTAGAGTACACCAGAGGATTGTATAAGTTGTACACCTGGTCAAATCCTGCATTCAGAATATTACCAAGTCCCAGAACCCCTAATAGTACAATGGTGGGTCTTAATTCCGGTAACGTAACATACCGTGTTTTCTGCCAACGATTAGCGCCGTCAATGGTTGCGGCTTCATACAAATTAGGATTAATAGACGTCAATGCAGCCAAAAAAATCACAGCATTAAAACCAAAGCTCTTCCAAACATCAGTCCCTATGACCAGCTGACGGAAAATAGACGGATCAGCCATGAATAAACGCGGTTCTAAACCAAACCAACTCCTAATGGTGTTTATGGCTCCCCTGTAACCAAATATATTTATAACTATACTGGCCATTATAACCCATGATATAAAATGTGGCAGGTAAACGATAGTTTGTACAAGTTTCTTATATTGCAATTGCGTAACTTCATTTAACAATAAGGCGAATATAAGTGGAACAAGAAGATTCAACACAATTTTACCGCTTGAAATAATGAGGGTATTTATAATTACCTGCTTACTATCATCTAATTGCATTAAATACCTGAAATTTTCCAATCCAATCCATTCAGAACCAAAAATCCCTAGCCCCGGATTATAGTCCTGAAAAGCCATAACAATGCCCACCATTGGAACGATGCTGAACAAAAACAACCAGACCAACCCTGGTAAAACCATTAAATAGTAATGTTTTTCGACGTTTCCCCTCTTGCCTTTCATAATCCACTTCCCCTTAAATCTCAAAATTAAACCGTGAAAGAATTTTCATTAAGCGAGGTGCTGAAAATGCCAGCACCTCGCCTAAATCAATTACATTCATTTATTTTTCTTATCATACTCAGCCTGTACTTCGGCAGTTATTTCGTCTCCGCCTTGTGCCTTCCACTTCTCTACAAACTCATCAAAGCTACTAATAGGTTCTTGTCCAAGGATAATCTTCAGAATAGCCTCATCTTCTAACTTCTGGAGATTAGCCCATTTCCTCTCCATGGTCTCAGTCTGGTTGTATGTCACGCTGTAAACCTTCTTATCAGGAGTAATGGTCGCATATGGGCGATTGCCTATCAGCAACGAGTAGAAGCGCTGGAACTTACCAAAATCAGTCTGATCAAAATCTTGTACATTCAAGATTTCATTATTTGGATCAGCTGGTTTAACAATGTTTTTAATGGCTTTTGCATCCGAATACATCAACTTATAAGGACTACCAGGTATGTTGTAATCCTCTGGATCAGCTTCTCCCCTCAAAATCTTCCACAATTCTCTATATTCGTATTCACACTCGTCTGCTGGTGCCATGACATTGCGCAACGGATACCAGCTAATCGCAACAGAAGTATCAAAAATACCCTCATCCCGCACAAGCACGTTGTTCATAATTATTATTGCTTTAGCAACATCTTCACTTGCCTTTTTACTGATCAACGTATAAGTCGTACCAACCGTTTTCATGCGTACATTCCATTTACCATCATCGCTGTAAACCGGATAGGCCTGCCAGTTAGCATTGGGATCATTCTTAAACGAATCGCCATTACCATATCCTATGCTCCACCATGGTCCAAAGAAAATACCTGCCTGATTAGCGTTAACAACTTCGGCCGAAGAATCCCTTGTACCTAATTCAGGGTCAATAATACCCTCTTTATACCATCTAGCAAGAAGTTCCAATGTTTTCTTTGTGTTCTCGGTCAGGGTGCCATATACCACTTTTCCTGTACCATCATCCAACCAATACCCTGGGTAAGCATCCATGGCCTGAAATACAGGGTCAAATCCGAATCTATTATTAGAAGACCGCAGGAATGTGCTGTAAGGACGACCGTTTTTGTCGGGACCTACTATACCGATGGTATGCTCCCCTGCCATCTTATTTTCAATAAACGCCTTGGCTGTCTTCTCAATATCGCTTAGAGTTTTTGGTACAGGAAGGTTTAATTTATCCAGCCAATCTTTGCGTATCATCATTACATATATGCCATCAGTATCAACGGTAATATTAGGAAGAGAAACCATCCTACCATTGTAGCTAGCATTCTCCATTGCACGGCCTTGAGTACTGGCCATAATCTCTTTTACCTGCTTAGAAGCATATTTTTCAAACAAATCCGTAATATCATAAAGCAATCCTGATTTTGCAGCTCTCACCATATAAGTGCGATCATTTACAACCAGCCCATCAGGGAGATCGCCGGAAGCAATTGCTAGGCTGACTTTTTGATTGTAGTTCTCACCCTCTGCTGCAGTCCAATCCACAATAACGTTGATGTTAAAGTTTTCTCGTAAATAACGGGTATACTGATTATCCTGTGCACTGTCACCTGGAGGCAGTGTCTTATCAACCGGCGACACGCTCATGCCGATATGCACGTCAACCGGTTTAGGAAATTTCATAAATGCCGGGTCACCACTTGATTCACCCTCCGAAGAGCCATTTTCTGATGGCGTACTTTCTGATTCATTATTAGATGAAGTATTCTCATTGGCATCAGAACTGGGAGTTTTGCTCCCTGAGGAACATGCTACGCTCACCAACGCCAGCATACATACCAGCACAACCGCTATTAATTTTTTAATCAACTTAATTCCCCCTTCCAATCATTTGTGCTCGAAAACTAGCAAGCCTTCGAGCATTTTGATATTTACACCTTTAATGATATTAAAGAAAAATATACTAGTAAACGGTGTACCGTTCTATGTTTATAATACATCTATGCGGATTTGCAGCAGGAAGGGGACTCTTGTTATTTATACATCTAACAATTATCGCTACACAAAGAAAATTTTTGTCTAAATTCCGACGGATACATACCAACCTGTTCATAAAATACATGAGTGAAATACTTGACATCCTCATAACCTACGGCCTGAGCTATGCTAGCCAATGGTTGGCTTGAATCAAGTAGAAGCTTTTTGGCTACAGCGACTCTCTCCTTTTTTAGATAATCATTAAACGTAATTCCTACCACTTTTTTAAAGGCCTGTGAAAAATAGCTTCTGCTCATATTAACATGGGAAGCCACATCCTCCTGACGAATTTTCTCGCCAATATTTTCTCTCACAAAAGCTTTTGCTTTCATAATACACACTGGTATATTGCTCAGGTCTTTGGATTGCGAAGCTTTGTTATACAAAGACTCTCTGAAATTCCTCATCCACTCGAGGGCACTCTTAGTATCCTTGATATCCGGCGTAGTTTCATTCTTGATCCCGGTAGCCAATTCAATCATAACCAAAAGCTTTATAAACAGCTGCTCTACATAACGCACCGGAACATTGTTTTTTTCTATCTCTGAACACAACTCCTCAAATACTTCATCATCATACAGCCAGTATAGCTGGTACCAGCTGTGTTTTATCTTTTCCCACACCTCAGCATTTACACTCGTCTCAAAACTGCGTTCGGTGCTCAATCCACCCGTCCTGCTTTTCTCTTCTATCTTCTGTACAATGCGCTGAAAAATCTGATCGTAATCTTCAGACTCGAGCTCTGCTTTAGAAATATAATCCAGTGCACCCAAACGAAGTGCCGTTTGAACGTATTCAAAGTTCTCGTGAAATGTCAACACAACAAAATTAACGTTGGGATACAGTTTTCGTACTCTTTCCATCAATTCTATTCCCGACATTACAGGCATTGCAAGGTCAACAAACATCAGGTCCACCGGATTGTTTTCAAGAAACTCCAGGGCTTTCGCGCCATTGGGTACGTCGCCCACAACCTGCATGTTATATGAATCCCAGGGCATCATTGAAATAAGCCCTTTACGCGCCAGCTTATCGTCTTCAACTATCAATACGCGAATCACCATCTCGCCCTCCTTTAGCAGAATGGTAAGAAGAGCTTGACCGTCGTCCCCTCATGAGGCTTACTCTCAACAATCATTGAAGCGCGATCCCCATAAAAAGATTCAAGCATAAAATAAACATATCGTAAACCTATACCCTGACCAAACGCCCCATTATTCAAACTGCCTGGATAACGAATAGCTTCGAGGATTTGCGGATCCAACCCCTTCCCGTTATCTTGAATAATCACTTTAATCATATTGCTTTGATAATCTGGCGATACATCTATAGTTAGTATACCATTCTGATCAAGCCCGTGGCAAATAGCGTTTTCTGCCAACGGCTGTAATATAAGCCGTGGTACATGGGTATCAAGATAATCGCCTTCTACCACGTTCACAAAGGCTTCAAAATCATAGCGCATTTTTTGCAGATCCAGATAGGTCTGAAGCATTTTTATTTCAGTCCTAAGGGTGGTATCCTGATCCGTCTTCCCTAAGCTGTAGCTTAGAATGTAATTGAGTTTTGATATATAGTTGCTTATATCGTGCTGCTTGTTTATAACGGCCATCCAATGAACAGAATTTAACGCATTCATCAAAAAATGCGGATTAATTTGATAATACAATTTTTCCACTTCTAGAGCATGACGCTGTTTCTCCTTCTTCTCTATATCGCGCATAAGATCTTGAATCTGCATTTTCATGGTATTGAACCTATCAAACATTCGATCAAACTCTTCTATACCGATGTGATAGTTTATCATTGCCATATTACCCTTGCCAACTTCCTCCATCTCACGCTCGAATAAATGTAAGGGCTTATAGATCAATTGATAAAGCATGATACCCATCAAAGCCACAATGAACAGAATAATAAATGTAATGAGCAGCATGGTGGTGCTCCATGCATAAAGTTCACGATTATAGCTACTTATTGGTACCAAAATGATATTTGTAAAACCGTGTTGGCTCTTCCTTTGATTCCATATATAACCATTAATCCTTCCTGTTAACTCTTGGGAACCCAAATCAAATCTTTGACCAACACTAAAAATATCCGGAGAACTGCTATATTTTATCTCTTTATTTTCATCTATTTGTAAAAATATATATCTCATACGTTGAGCATTAAAAAGCGCATCTAAACTTTTTTCGATATCGCTTCTCGCTTCAACATAAATTACCATGCTGACATCATTTGAAAATAAAGCAGTACGTGTCACTGAGATAACCTGCTGATCTCCAAATCTGTATATAGATGGATGGAAGGTATGATAAGTTATTTCTAAATGTTGCTTTAACTTTGGTAGGTCTTCCAAAGAAAATTTCTCAATCGGAGGAAGGTTATAAAACAAAACAGCATCATCTCGAGGATTATAATACATACCAAGGACCACATTAGGATATGGATAGGTAATAAGCTCGATGTTTTTAGATATTCTACGTGTTAGTACGGATTTGTTATAAGGCTGAGTAGTAAAAAAATATTCATCCACATCACTACCTATATGCCCTTGTGGCATCATCTGCTGGGTAATCTGCATTATGCTGTAATAATCCCTGTCCAATTGATCCGTGAGACGTTCCAAGGTAGACGATATAGCCGTATTTATCTTGTTCTGCTGTATAGAAATAATTGAATTATATGAGACTATTGCAGAAAAGACTAGGCTTATTATGGTACTAATTCCCAATAAAAAAATTAACCTTTGTTTAAGGGAATTAAATTTCAATACACTTACAGACTCCAATCCCATTATAATTTTCTTAAACAATAATATGATTTTGCTTATCACCGCTCACTCCCCTCAGCCATCCCATGAAAACCGTTTTTTAATTTACTTATTCCCCCAATTCAAAATCCCAAAAATCCAGTGCTGGTGCACCATTTCAGTGCACCAGCTCTTATGACTTCTTTGTGAACAATTTCGTTAATCCCTTATGATGCTCCGGTGAACACCAATCCCCACAACTGCCCCCACAGAGTCGATCAACACGTCTTTCACCTGCGCACCTCTGCCCGGCACAAACATCTGGTGTATCTCATCGGTAGCAGCGTATACAATACAAATAGCCAAAGCCCAAGCAACAGCTTTAAATGTCGGAACGCCGCTTGCCCTCAGTGCGTTTACAGTTAAAACGCCTAGTACAAGATAGATTGCAAAATGAGCCAATTTTCTAATTAAGTGGTTTAGCGTTGCTATATCCACAGTCAGCTCATCTAAAGGCATAACTCTTTTTGCCAGCTGAATGACAAATAGGGTTACACTTTTGCTCAGGCCATCGGATTCATGTGCAGGTTGAGCCGAAAATAAGAAGATAACCGCCATCCAGGCAAATACAAGAGTCCATGACACCAGTGTGGATATTCTTTTTTTCTTTCCCATCGCATACATTACATTTTCACGCTCAGCTTTTTGCAGAAAAAGCAACTGCCATTTTGACAATTGTGTCATGGACCCGCATCGTTTGAATACACGGCCGATTTATTTATCATATCCGTTGGGGTTGTTCTTCTGCCAGTTCCACGAATCCCTGCACATGTCCTCAAGGTTTTTCTCTGCCTTCCAGCCCAGTTCCTTATGCGCCTTTGTGGGATCAGCATAGCATTTGTCTACGTCCCCAGGCCTTCTACCGGTAATGACATAGGGTATCTTTACGCCGTTAACCCTTTCAAAAGTCTTGACCACGTCAAGCACGCTGTACCCCATGCCCGTTCCCAGATTGTACACATCCACACCGCTGTCCTTCATCACCTTCTCCAGTGCCTTCAGGTGCCCTTTAGCCAAATCAACCACATGGATGTAATCCCTGACGCCCGTACCGTCATGAGTGTCATAGTCGTTGCCAAATACATACAGCTTTTCTCGCTTTCCTACAGCCACCTGGGTTATATAGGGCATCAAGTTGTTTGGTATGCCGTTGGGGTCCTCCCCTATCCTGCCGCTTTCATGAGCACCTATCGGGTTAAAATATCTCAGCAGAATAATACCCCACTCGTTATCCGCAACATACACATCCCTCAAAATCTCCTCTATCATATATTTGGTACGCCCATATGGATTGGTGGGACAAAGCGGGAAATCCTCCTTTATGGGAACGCTTTCGGGCTTGCCGTATACAGTGGCAGAAGAGCTGAAGACTATTTTTTTGACGCCATGCTTCTGCATGACCTCGCACAATATAATGGTACCCATGATGTTATTGTAATAGTATTTAAGCGGTATGGCCACCGACTCACCAACGGCCTTAAGCCCTGCAAAGTGTATGACAGCTTGAATGTCGTTCTCTGAAAACACCTTGTCAAGCCCGTCTCTGTCCAGAAGGTCAACGGCATATACCTTGAAATCCTTGCCGGTTATCTCCTTTACACGCCTCAACGCTTCGGGTTTGCTGTTGGAGAAGTTATCCACAACAACGATGTCATAGCCTGCGTCCAACAGCTCCACGCAGGTATGGCTTCCAATATACCCTGCACCACCTGTTACGAGTATAGACATGGTATCCCTGGTCATCTAAACTGTACAAAACTGCACAAGTTTAGACGGCTGGGGTATTTCTTACCGCCTTTCAAGTTGTCCCACCCCCAGCTGGCGGTATTTGGGACAACCATAGCCCCTACCCCAAGAAGCAGGAACTCGCGCCCTTAACCGGGTCTCCCCACTTGCCCTGAGTACATCACCCTCCTCAGGGCAGAGACATCTCTTAATACCCTCTCAGGAGAGAGTGGCGTCACCACCGCTACCTTGAGAACTCGCCAAAGTCCGTAGCTCCCGCTACAGGCACCAAGACTTGTTCCACCCAGAGGTCTTGATTCCTCCCCTGGCTCACTCTCAAGGCTTTGTATCCACTTTTTAACCCTGTCTATTTCTTTCAAACGTTTCTTCCTCAACTGTTTATTCTTAACCGTTTTCTTTACATGCCCTTTCAATTTCTCTAATTCATCAGCATCCAAACGCTCTAGAATTGCCATATACCCATCCGGAATCTGCTCTTTTAGTCCAAGCCCTCTCCTCGCTATTACATACGAAGCCGCTACGTCCTTGCTTATCATATACTGCGGCGTATATTTTAAAAGCCCTATCACTGATGTATATGCGGGATTAACCTCTATAACCTGTATACCCTTCCGCTGTGCTAAAATCTTGACTTTATCCAAGAGCGACCTGTAGCTGAAATTATGCCTTATCCTCCTTAACTTCCTCCCCGAAAAGTCCCTCCTCTTCCCTTTGTCCCTTATATCCAACCTCTCGATTACTATTGCTTTCCCCTTCTCTTCCGCTAGCCTTACTACTTCCCTGGCATACTGCCATCTGTAATATTCCCTCTTGTTTGAATTGCCGCTCGCAAGATGCGGCATCGGAATCTTGCCGTAACTTACAAGCTGCCCATTCACATCCGCTTCCGCCCACGCTATGTGGTCCGGATATGCATTGATGTCTATGCCTATGACCCCATTTTCCTTTGTTACCACAACTTCTGGAAAGTCTTCTTCAATCGTAAAGTAGGCATATACCTTGCCGTTCTTAAGCTTTAGCTCAACCGAATAAGCCTCTCCACAAGTGCTGATTGCCTCAAGCAATCCCTCACGGCTGTTCCCTTTCTTCCATCCCGCTTGTATCCTCGCATACGCATACTTCCTTTCTCCTACGTTGATTCTTAGTCTAACACCATTTTCATCTACCTCAATCCTTGTGTTGAGATTCCCTTTCTTGCTCCTGTCACCCCTTGAATAAAGATTGCCTTTCCTTCTCTCTTGCCACTCTTGTCTTAACTTCTTGTATGCCTTACCGTTTATGTGCCGTTTCTTGAGCTTATCAAACAAACTCCTGCCACCAAAAATAACCTTACTGGGGTTTTCGTCCCTTTCTCTGCAAGACTCTAAAACGCTCTTTGCCTTCATTATCGCATCATCTACATACCTCGAATTTAAATTAAAAACCCCCTGTAGTTCTCTTTTTAGTGTGTTTCTGCTCGAGCCTTCTAAAAGCCTGTTATATGCGAATCTTACGCAGGATGACCATCTTCTCATTAAATCCGCTACTGCTTGCTCATCTTCCTTGCTTGGGAAAGTAAGTTTAGCCTGCATTGTTATCATGTCTTTCCCCTTCTTTTTTGTATCTTCTTCTCCCTTTTGGTGTCCTAATTGGAGTTATTAACCCTTCCTTTTCCCAATTTATTAATGTACTTCTGCTGATGTTGTATGTTTCTTTAACCTTTTGTATACTCAACAACATCGATAATCACCCAATTTAAATTATATCATTTTGTATTGTCATTTTCAACTGTTGTTACCTCCCACCCTATTTTGTATACACTTATATTTGGTTTAAACTTAAAACAAAATATCAAAATTATAAAACAAAAGCGTTAATATTTTTGCAGATACTCCACAAATGAATAGGGTTTTGACTGACAACCAAAAACAATATACGGTTAAAGCTCAATTTTATCCGTTACCTTCTCTTTATCTTTTTCAGTAAACCCTTTTAACAAATATACGATAAAAATAATCAATGCTGCAGCTGTAAGTAATAAAGAGGGTATACTTAGATTCACAACCCAGAGGCTAATATTCTGAATTCCTTCTCCTTTATCCCTCAGGCGTTGAATAAAACTGCCCATTGAACTTCTTAGGATAAGATTATACACATGAGCTACAAAAGATAAAAGAAAGAAATAAAAACCCCCCTTATAAAGAACATTCCTGGTTCTCATACCTCTAGCACATACTAAAGTACCCACCACCAGAGAAATTGTGATAAGCACAGTTAAAAACATTAACATTTCTTTCACCCCAATTCTTTCATTTTTTTGTTTATACATAACATTATTACAATTGTAAAATACCTATCATCCACCTATATAAGTAGTAGCTTCATGAGAAGTCTGGTACCGGTTACCTGACAGCATACAAATTCTCCACCTACTTTCCATCCCCGGGAAATATTTTACCACATTTTTTCAGATAATTCATCCTCCATTAAGATGGAGTTTTCTTGCCCGTATAGGATAAAATTCAAGTGAAAATGTGCCTTTTGAAACCCTCTAACATCACTGATTAATGCCATTTTAAGATGGCTACTGTAAAATATCACTCCTTGCTCAAATACCATTCCTCTATGTTTCTGTATATATTAAGTTCTCCGGGCGCCTTAACGCCGTAAACCCTGTTGCTGGTCATAAGGGAAGCGGTTTGAAAATACAGGCTGACCACAGGCAGCTGCTCGACCAGGTGCTTTTGTATGCGGCTATAAAGCTCAATAAGCTTGGCATCTTCATAAGTCAAAGCCGCCTCATCGAGCAACTTGTCAAGTTCTTCATTGCGGTATCTCATAAAATTATTGAGACCATTCCCTATCTCCCCTGAATGAAACATGAACCTAAGTTCCGGAAATATGTCCAGATAATAGCCGGTCAATACCGCTTCAAACCGGCCACTTTTCAACCTTTCGGTTAGCTCCTCCCAAGGAAGGATTTCTATCTCCACTGCAATGCCCACACGTTTTAGCTGTTCAGCAATTATTTCCAAGGCATCCTTCCTCAAGATATTTTCAGAGTTTGTTAGAATAGAAAATCTAAGCTCAACTTTTTGAGACCCTATCATTTTGTGCCTGACCCAATTATCCTCCTGCTGACTTTGTGCCAAACCGTTTTCAGCAGCCTCATCTTGCAACACTTGGCCTTCATCGGTCTGCTCCTGTGCATTTTCGGCAGCCTCCTCTTCCAGCATCTGCCCTTCCTCAATCCGCTCCTGTGTATTTTGAGCATTGGACCCATTACTGGCGGTTTGATCTGTCTTGCCAAGCACCCAGCCCGCCTGCTCGAGCAGTTCAATTGCCTTATCAGGGTCGTAATCATATATCCTGTAACTGCTATCGTAAAGCCATGAATCGGAAGGAATGGGAACATCCACAGCTTCCGCATTGTTCAAATATACCTTGAAAATGATATCCTTTCTATCCAGAGCATAGGCAATGGCTTTCCTAACGCTAACATCGCTCAATACCGGGTGGCTCATGTTAAACGCCAAAAATTCGTAATTGCGCGTGAGATATCGGTGGACCTTCGCATCCTCTTCCCTCGGATAGGGATTAATTACAGTAGCCATAATATTCATCAAGTCTATCTCTCGGTCATGGAAGGCCTGCCTTACCTGCATCTCATCATGATAAATCCGGGCCAGTATGGCATCGATATAAGGCTGTTTCCCCCAATATTTTTCGTTTCTCACCAACCTGATTTGCCTAAGCCCATTCCCCCTCTCCTCCCGCTCAATTCCTCCCTCATCTACCTTATAAGGCCCTGTTCCTACTGGCAGGAAACTCATGTCCTGCCTGTGCTGCAGCATAAACTCATCGGATTGATACACCCATTTAGGAAGCACGGGGAAGGTCATAATATCCAACATGTTGTTTACAGGTTGAGATAGATACACGTTCACCGTATAGGGATCAAAGGGGTCTGTTTCAATCTTTTGTATACTTGCGTTGCCGGCAATGCCCTTTTGATAAAACGACCCAAGGCGTCCTCCCTGCAATGTCAAAAAGGTAAACACCACGTCATCCCCGGTGAGCGGCCGTCCATCATGAAACACCACATTTTTTCGCAAATGAAAACGCCATAGTTTTCCGTCATCTTCCACATCCCATGATTCAGCCAAGCAGGGTTGAGGCTTCATATTCTCATCGTATTCAAACAGCCCTTCAAATATCAGACCAAAAAAATTAATCATATCCCTGGATTTGGTAAGCAAAGGATTAAGCGTATCAGGTGATGGTATGGGCACCACCAACTCGCCCCCCTTTTGGGGCTCAGGAGTCCGAGCCTCTTCCCCCTCAGTTTCACCCATGTCGATATCCTGTTCTACGATATGCGGTGCCTCTACAATTTGACATGCTGTCAAAGTCAATATATAGATGACCAACGATATCAAAGCAAGCCCTTTCTTCATACGCTCCCCAATCCCTCTCATCAATAGACATCATGTATGCGATATAGCTGTTTGTATTTATCGTAAGCGCTCCATACCCTGGCCACAAAATCCCGTGTCTCTTTAAAAGGGATATTATCCAACCCTTTCCCGTCTTTGCTGTACCTGGGATCTTGTAGCCATCTCTCGACATTGCCACTGCCGCCATTATACGCTGCAAGAGCCAGATCTAAATTCCCTTTGAAGTGATTGCGAAGCCTATCAAGATACCAGCACCCTATCCGTATATTCACCGCTGGATCATAAAGGCTATCATCGCTGTATCCTTCGATACCCAGCCTTTCTGCCGCCCACCGTCCAGTAGAGGGAATGACCTGCATGAGCCCTCTTGCCCCTTTGTGTGACGTTGCAGCCTCGTTAAATTTGCTTTCAACCCATATCACTGCACACACCAGATATGGATCCAGCCTATATTCACTTGCATACTGAAGTATCAAGCCCTCGTATTTTAAGGGATACATCCTCCTCTGAACCCAACCGTACACCAACGCCACGCACAGTATAAATAATGCCAGTATGATGATGAGCACAAATTTAAAGGTCAAAGTTCTGCCCATAGCTGCTCCACCTGCTTCCGGGTATGCTCCATCCCATGCGAATTATCTATTATTCTGTCAGCATACCGCCTCTTTATATCCTGATCCATCTGGCTGTTTATCCGGTTTAAGGCCTGCTGGCGCGTCAGCCCGTTCCGCTTCATAAGCCTTTCTATCTGAGTTTCCCTGTCGGCCACAACCAGCCATACCTCATCCACCATATCGCACCATCCGGCCTCAATCAGCAGCGCAGCATCCACCACAACGGCCTTATAGCCGCCCCTGGACTTTAACCTATCTATTTCGGATAGCACCTGATGCTGAATTGCCGGATGCGTAATGGAGTTAAGTTTTTTTAAAGCTTCGGGGTTGGCAAACACCAGCTCTCCCAATTTTTTTCTGTCAATTTCACCATCGGGCAGCAAATACTGATCCCCAAAGGTTTCCTTTATCCTCTGCCACACAGGCGTTCCCTTTTTCATTATTTCCCTGGCAACCATATCAGCATCTATGACTGCAGCTCCCAAATCTGCGAGCATCCTGGATACCGTGGACTTGCCACAGGCTATCCCTCCGGTTAGTCCAATTACCTTCATAGCTCCCCCCGCTTTTCATCATGATCATATCATATCAACTTAGATTAATTCCTTCACAATCATTTCGTTACACCATAACAATACCATTACTATTTAAAAATTCCTCATGCCATGACCGCAGCAATGTCAAATTTCTATATCATACCAAGTTATTATATCCTATTTAGCGTCATACCAGCTCCTGCCCACTCCTACATCCACTACCAGCGGAACCGAGAGCTTTACGGCATTCTCCATGCACCGCACCACCAAATCCTTTACCTCCTCCAATTCGGGCCTATAGGTGTCTATGATCAGCTCATCGTGCACCTGCAATATGAGCTTTGACTTTAGGTTTCGCCTCTTCAATTCAGCATACACGTCATTCATAGCCTTTTTTATTATATCAGCCGCACTGCCCTGTATGGGCGTATTCATGGCCAACCGCTCGCCCTGTGAACGGATGTTAAAGTTTCGGGACTTGAGCTCGGGTAAATACCTACGCCGGTTCATCAGCGTGGTCACATACCCCTGCTTTTTGGCGATTTCCACTATCCGCTCCATATACTCTTTGACCTTTGGATAGCGGGCAAAGTAACTGTCTATATACTCCCTGGCCTGCTTACGGCTTATTCCCAAGCTCTTTGCTAGACCGTAATCGCTGATACCGTACACAATCCCAAAGTTAACCGCCTTTGCGCTGCTACGCTGCTCGGGAGTGACCTTGTCGATTGGCACGCCAAATATCTCGGAAGCGGTTCGCAGGTGTATATCCTGATTGTTTCTAAAAGCGTCGATAAAAGTAGGATCTCCTGACATATGCGCCAGTACCCGCAACTCAATCTGCGAGTAATCGGCGTCCACCAGGACATAATCCTCTCCGCTGGCAACAAACACTTTACGTATTCTACGCCCCATCTCAAGCTTAACAGGGATATTCTGCAAATTGGGCTCTGCGCTGCTGATCCTGCCGGTAGCTGTCACCGTTTGATTAAAGCTGGAATGGATCCTTCCATCCCTGGGGTCGATGACGCTCAAAAGCCCGTCTATATAGGTAGATTTAAGCTTCATCACCTGGCGATACTCGATGATTTTCTCCACCAATTCATGATATGGGCGCAGCTGTTCCAGCACCTCGATATCGGTGGAATACCCCGTCTTGCTCTTTTTTATGACCGGTAGCCCCAACTTTTCAAACAGCACACTGCCCAGCTGTCTTGGCGAATTTATGTTGAACTCTTCACCAGCCAGGGCATATATTTCCCGGGTAAGGCTTGATAGCTCGGCGGAAAACTCCTCTCCCAGCTGCTCCAGCATTCTTTTGTCCACTTTAAACCCCGTAATCTCCATATCGGCCAACACGTTTATAAGCGGATGCTCAATCTCCTCGTAGAGATAGAGCATCTCGGTCTCCTTGAGCTTGTCGCGCATATGCTCCGCCAGCAAGTATAGGTCAGCCGCATCGGCATCATCGACGTCTAGGTCAGCATACTCATAAAGCAGCTGGCTCAAATCGTAGCGATTTTTTGCTGGGTCCAACAGGTAAGCCGCTATGAACACATCGAATTCAAGCCCTTCCACATGAATGCCATATCTGTAGGCCTCCAAAATCAACCTCTTGCCATCGTATACAATCTTCCGCACCTCTTGCCTTTCCAAAATGGGTTTTAACTCTATAAATATATCTTGCAGGTTTAACCCTTGAGACAGCAAATCGTTTTTCACTTTTATCCTGTACACCCTGCCTGGATTATCGGCAATGGTTACACAGCCATCACTTACCAATATGGCCAGCCTGCTGCTCTTGATGAGATTTTCTACCTGCTGTCGCAGCTCTTCCCCCGTGTTAACCTCTATCACGTTTTTTTCACGAACAGACGTTTTAACCGAAACCCTGCTCTCTGGCTGTATACCGAGCTTCCCAATTATGCTGTGAAACTCCAGCTCTTGCAGGAATTCTAGCAGCTCTCTTGAGTGTGGTATTTCATAACAGCAATCCTCCAGCTTTATATCCACCGGGGCATCCTGCATAATGGTAGCCAACCTTTTGCTCAGCATGGCCTGCTCCCGGTACTTGATTAACGCCTCCTTAAGCTTTTGACCGCTTATCTTATCGGCGTTATCCAGAACCTGCTCGAGAGTATGATACTGGTGCAGTAGTTTAAGAGCCGTCTTTTCGCCTATACCTGGAACGCCGGGTATATTATCGGAACTATCACCCATCAAGGCCTTTAAATCTATGATTTGTGCAGGGGTCAAGCCATACTCGTTCTTTATCTCTTCAACATCAAAAACCCGTACATCTGATATGCCCTTTTTTGTCATGATAACCTTCACTTCGGGGGAAACCAGCTGAAGGGCGTCCCTGTCGCCGGTGACCAGATAGGCCTCCCATCCCCTTTCCCTGGCCAAACGCGCAAAAGTCCCCAGGATGTCATCGGCCTCATAGCCTTCGACTTCGTATATGGCTATCCCCATAAGCTGTAACATCCTCTTGAGGAGGTCAAACTGGGGAATGAGCTCCTCAGGAGTCTTTTGCCTTGTGGCCTTGTACTCGGTATAGGCCTCATGGCGGAAGGTGGGCCCCTTCTTGTCAAATGCCACCCCCAGATAGTCAGGCTTATAATCCTCTATTAGCCTTAAAAGCATATTGGTAAAGCCATACACGGCATTGGTAGGCACGCCCTTTTTATTTGTCAACATAGGAAGGGCATAAAACGCACGGTGCATCAAGCTGTTTCCATCTATTATCATCACTCGCGGTCGTCCCATGAAAATCTCTCCTTAAAACTTGGCATTTATCGAGCCAGCAGCCATTCATTGCTTATATTACCTGACATTTAGACTTTATCATATCCACCATCAAAATTCAATCAGCCTTTTTCATTAACATATATTTCCTATGAATTGCTTTGCTTTTATTGTCAACCATAGTGACTATTGCTTAATATTGATGTCTTTTAACGTGTATTATATATGACGGATCAATATATAATTTACATAAAATTTATAATTAAAGGAACAGCGCTACAAAAGAAAAATTTTAGTCTTTCACCAATAAAATTACCATAATTTTTATAATGACAAATATGTTACGATTATGTTAAAATGTATTACAGATATATAAAATATATTAAAAATTGGAGGTCATAGTTATGAAGAAACGTATTTCCGCAATTTTATTGGGTATCTTCCTAATAGGGTTGCTGCTCACAGCAGGACAAGCATCGCCGCAGACAGCAGTACTGGCAGCAGCTGAAAAAGCATGCCCCGCCAAAGTAATGGTCACGGCGAACAACCTGAATGTAAGGGCAAACAGCAACACACAGTCGTCTATAATAGATGTTCTGAAGAATAACCAGGTAGTTAATGTACTGGGTCAGAAGGGCAACTGGTATATAATAAAGACCGATAACGGAGAAATTGGATCGATCCTTAAGTGGTTTACAAGGCCTGTGGAACAGCAGCCTGCACCACAGCAGCCTGCTCCACAGCAACCCGCTCCGCAGCAGCCTGAACCTCAACAGCCTGTTCCGCAGGAGCCTTCAAACCAGCTAAGCTATGAGCAGTCAAGAATGTTGGAGCTGGTCAATGCCGAGCGAACAAAAGCAGGCCTCAAACCCCTTACATGGGATGCTGACCTGGCCAGAGTGGCCAACATCAAGGCCAAGGATATGGTTGACAACAACTACTTCAGCCATACCTCACCAACTTACGGCAGTCCGTTTGAAATGATGAGGAAATTTGGCATACAATACAGGACTGCAGGCGAAAACCTGGCGGGCTATCCCTCTGTGGAAGGGGCACACAACGGCCTCATGAACTCGGAAGGGCATAGGAAGAACATCTTAAACCCCAGCTTCACGCATATAGGCATAGGGGTTCAAAAGAGCCCGAGATACGGTTATGTGTTCGTCCAAATGTTTGTCGGCAGATAACCGGATAATCAACAAAAGCGGTATCTACATGATACCGCTTTTTTTATATTTTATTCCCTCGCCCAAGAAGATTTCATCCCCCAAAAAGAACGAGAAGATAGCAGATAGCTAAGGTCAAAAAGCAGAAAATCGGCTACACCCTTTATATGAAATCGCTATTTCCCCAATCAGCGGTTTATCCTTCATACAACTGCATGTAGTGGTTCTATCAATTCCCTCTTAGCAAAAATCCTGGCCAGTTCCATATTGGGCACAATGGACGGTGGTAGTTTGCGGATTATTTTGGTATAATAATTTTTGAGGCGCTCATCTACAACCAAATCAATGAGGCGGGAGGAATGTAATATGGATAGACAACAGGTGCTAGACTTCTTCTTTAAAAGAAGGAGCATCCGGAAGTACAAGGATATGGATGTAAACCAGGAAGACATCGACATCATCCTGAGAGCGGCCATGTCAGCTCCATCCGCAGGGAATCAGCAGCCCTGGCATTTCATAGTAGTAGACGACCGTCAAAAGATGAAGGAGATCACCAAATACCACCCCTATTCTTCAATGCTCAACACGGCACCCAAGTGCATCATCGTAGCAGGGGATGTGTCTTCGCAAAGATACGAAGGCTACTGGGTACAGGACTGTGCAGCTGCCACACAGAACATGCTGCTGGCCATAGCGCAGCTAGGGCTGGGCGGAGTATGGCTGGGCGTCCATCCAAGGAAGGAACGTGAGGAAGCGATCCGCAAGATATTCAACATCCCTGACCATATTGTGCCCTTCGCTATCGTGGCAATTGGCGTACCGGATGAGGAAAAAGGTCCATCCGACAGATACAATCCTGAAAGAGTACATATGAATAGGTGGTAAAAGCAATGAGAGTTTTCATCGCCATTGAGTTTGAACAGCATATAAAGGATTACCTAAATAAAATCCAGAAACAGGTAATGAGCTACAGCACCGATGGAAACTTTTCAAGGCCGGAAAATTTCCACCTAACGCTCAAATTCATAGGAGAGGTACAGCCGTCTTTTTTGGGCAGCATTACTGCAGCGATGGCACAATCGGTCCATGGCATAAAGCCTTTTAAGCTTCGCCTACACAATCTTGGGAACTTCCCTCGGGGAAATAAGATGATCATATGGATGGGAGTGGGCGGAGAGCTGGATGTGCTAAACCTGCTGTTTAACCAGCTGGAAACATCGCTGGGCAGCATAGGCATTGCTAAAGACACAAGGGGATATTCGCCCCATATTACCCTGGGCAGGGAGGTGCGCCTGGCAGTGCCCTTCTCAAAAGTTGCCAGCGCTGTTGCAATAGACCACCAGCAACAGATAATCGAGGTGCACAAAATATCCCTCATGGAAAGCAAAAGAGAAGAAGGCCGCCTTATGTACATCCCCCTCCACAGACAACCGTTAGCCGATTAATCCTAACCGGCAGGTGCTATTGCAACAACAAATGCGCCAGCTTCCCTCACCCCTTTTAAGCTTTTCAAGTTTACCAGCGTCCACCCACTTCATCATCTATTACTGATAATTCAATCATTCCACTAGTCTTCTAATTATTTAAATACAACCGACTTTTTACATTTCCAAGTATACCATGAATAATGGTATTTTCTACAATAGACTGTAAAGTGATCTCAGAAATTGAACACTGCTGTATATACTCTGGAACATCGACCAACAGTTGAATACGATTCTGAAAAAGTACATTTTGTATAAAAGTACATTTTGTATATACATATAGCTTTGTACTAACTCTAATTCTTCCGCTATAGAAACAACATCACCACTACGGCTTAAAAACCCACTTGACTCAAAAGCCCACCCTGGGTATTTCCTTAGGCGGCTGGTCATAATTTGCCCGCCTGCCATCGGCTGCCTCATACAAAATCCTGTTAGTCTGCATAATCCCCTCGATGAATTCATGATAAGGCCTTTGACAGATGTCTACACACCCTATCTGAAAGTTTTCACCATCGAATCTCCCCAAAGCCGCCTGATCATTCAGGGTAAAGTGGTGTGCTCCCACAAAATACTTGCTGATAGCAGCAGTTTCCATATAATAGCGGTAGGCTTTTCCGCGTTCTTGTTGCGAAGTAACCCCGCGTATTCCCGTGGCTGGCAATCCCCGATCCAAAGCGCCATGGTGGAATTCACCTATCATCACCGGCATTCCTGTAATTTTACCTATCTGCTCGATGTCCTCATAGGGAGTAATCTTATAACAATTAATAGAAAACACATCAAAATTTTCATAGCCTGCCAGTAGGTTCTCATTGGCAATATAAGCGTACCGCATACCGAGATTCATATGATGTGGATCTACCCTCTTGCAAGCAACGCTGGGAATCTCCACATATGCCTTGATCATCATTCTTGAAAACTCATTCAGGTCCTCTGACGCCTTTTTGGATAGCTTTGATGCCCGCTTAACGCCTTTCCTAAGTTCGCCAAAACTGTGCAATGCAAGATTCCAAGCCCGATTGAACTTTTCAATATCACCGTCATACCGTGTTGACAAGAATTTTATTAGAGCCTGGTCATCTAAACTGTACAAAACTGCACAAGTTTAGACGGCTGGGGTATTTCTTACCGCCTTTCAGGTTGTCCCACCCCCAGCAGGCGGTATTTGGGACAACCATAGCCCCTGCCCCAAGAAGCAGGAACTCACGCCCTTATCCGGGTCTCCCCACTTGCCCTGAGTACATCACCCTCCTCAGGGCAGAGACATCTCTTAATACCCTCTCAGGAGAGAGTGGCGTTACCACCGCTACCTTGAGAACTCGCCAGAGTTTATAGCTATCGCTACAGGCACCAAGACTTGTTCCACCCAGAGGTCTTGATTCCTCCCCTGGCTCACTCTCAAGGCTTTGTATCCACTTTTTAACCCTGTCTATTTCTTTCAAACGTTTCTTCCTCAACTGTTTATTCTTAACCGTTTTCTTTACATGCCCTTTCAATTTCTCTAATTCATCAGCATCCAAACGCTCTAGAATTGCCATATACCCATCCGGAATCTGCTCTTTTAGTCCAAGCCCTCTCCTCGCTATTACATACGAAGCCGCTACGTCCTTGCTTATCATATACTGCGGCGTATATTTTAAAAGCCCTATCACTGATGTATATGCGGGATTAACCTCTATAACCTGTATACCCTTCCGCTGTGCTAAAATCTTGACTTTATCCAAGAGCGACCTGTAGCTGAAATTATGCCTTATCCTCCTTAACTTCCTCCCCGAAAAGTCTCCCCTCTTCCCTTTGTCCCTTATATCCAATCTCTCGATTACTATAGCTTTTTTCTTTTCTTCCGCTAGCCTTACTACCTCGTGGGCATACTGCCATCTAAAATATTCCCTCTTGTTTGAATTACCGCTCGCAAGATGCGGCATCGGAATCTTGCCGTAACTTACAAGCTGCCCATTCACATCCGCTTCCGCCCACGCTATGTGATTCGGATATGCGTTAATGTCTATGCCTATGACACCATTTTCCTTCGTTACCACAACTTCTGGAAAGTCTTCTTCAATCGTAAAGTAGGCATATACCTTGCCGTTCTTAAGCTTTAGCTCAACCGAATAAGCCTCTCCACAAGTACTGATTGCCTCAAGCAATCCCTCCCGGCTCTTCCCTTTCTTCCATCCCGCTTGTATCCTTGCATACGCATACTTTCTTTCTCCTACGTTGATCCTAAGCCAGGTGCCGTTTCCGTCTATCTCAATCCTCGTGTTGAGATTCCCTTTCTTGCTCCTGTCACCTCTTGAATAAAGATTGCCTTTTCTTCTCTCTTGCCACTCCTGTTTTAACTTCTTGTATGCTTTCCCGTTTATGTGCCGTCTCTTGAGCTTATCAAACAAACTCCTGCCACCAAAAATAACCTTACTGGGATTTTCGTCCCTTTCCATGCAAGACTCTAAAACGCTCTTTGCCTTCATTATCGCATCATCTACATACCTCGAATTTAAATTAAAAACCCCCTGTAGTTCTCTTTTTAGTGTGTTTCTGCTCGAGCCTTCTAAAAGCCTGTTATATGCGAATCTTACGCAGGATGACCATCTTCTCATTAAATCCGCTACTGCTTGCTCATCTTCCTTGCTTGGGAAAGTAAGTTTAGCCTGCATTGTTATCATGTCTTTCCCCTTCTTTTTTGTATCTTCTTCTCCCTTTTGGTGTCCTAATTGGAGTTATTAACCCTTCCTTTTCCCAATTTATTAATGTACTTCTGCTGATGTTGTATGTTTCTTTAACTTTTTGTATACTCAACAACATCGATAATCACCCAATTAAAATTATATTATTTTGTATTGTTATTTTCAACTGTTGTTTCCTCCCCAATATAAATACTTACTTGTACACAAATTGAAGATGCACCTCTCAAGCATAAACCCTGTAGATCCTTCTGACCCTTCCTTACCTGCATGGATAGATTAATGAACTCATGGAAGTGCTGAATAGCTTTGAACGTCGTCTGCGGCGAAATCGTTTTAGAAAAAGTGAAAAACACATTTTAGCGAAAAAACGAAAATTATTTTAAACTGGGTGTAAAACTGTCATGAAAAAAATTCTTGCTATAATGATAATAGCTCATTTAGTTATAATGATAATAGCATATTTAGTGAAAAATGTAAATATAAAATTGAGAAAAAATAAAAAGGGCTTTAAGCCCTTTTTATATATAGTTTAAACCATTCGGCCAAGGTAAAGGCAGTGGGAAAACCTGGTCCCATGGCTGACCATAAGACGGTCGATTGAACCCAGTAAACAGGAATTCTGCCAGCTTTGCGTCATCATCAGCCACTCGGTTTGGTAATTCAACTAAAGAGGAAGGAGGTACACCCTTATCCCAAGCTTCCTCAATGATAGGATATATGTCCCTCCATAAGCTTTCCTTATTAACGATTCTCAAGGTGGTACCGGGATAATATGATGAAACCCCATTTAATCCTGCTGAATTCAAGATTGATACAAGGCCCCTATCATATGCGGGTACCTCCAATATCACCTGTTCCATTCCCCTGTCATGCAATAGCTTATCAACAAGCCAAACAACAACCATTCTTTCCCCGGCATACTCCACCACTTTAAATGCCCCGGGTTTTCTCTCGTACCCTATAAGATAGGCAAGGCCCGCATTTTCCTCAGCAAAAGCCACCGCCACAGTTAGAGCCGGAACGGGGGGATGGACCATGGGAACCGCTTCAAGCAGCACAGGAAATTCCCGCTTGGTTCGCTGATACCTTACCGGCTCTCGCTTATATATATCAAAAAGAACATCTGCTCTATCTGCATCTTCAGAGATATGGTACCGAATTCCTTCAAAATCTTTATATGAGAATTTACCCTTTTCTAATACAAACGTAAATGCCTCACCTATCTCTACACAGGAATTCCTCTTGTACAAGCCTCTGGTACCAGATATGCTGACCAATCCTATGCCTTCCTCTTTCAAGCTTGTGAACACATCATGAAGAAGGCTGGTTCCAATCCCTCTCCCCTGGTAGTCCGGATGGGTACATACCGCACCCATGTTGGCCATACTGACTTTATGGCCATATACCACGGCTGTATTCTTTTTTATACCGATGTGTGCTACAATCCTTCCATCGTCAACAGCCACATAAAGATTAGGAGCGTTTTCTACACATATAAAAGTAGGAAACTGCCTGCCCATAGAGGGCTCTAACCCGCTGGACGTACGAAAAACATAGTTAACCAACTCTAGAATTTGTTCCACGTCTTCCGGCCTGGCCGGGCGAAAATCCACCATAATCCTTCCCCCCTCGAAAAGAAATAATCAAGCGTAAGGCTTCCTTTCGAAGCCATTTATTTATTCCTTCTTAAACCTCTCAACGAAATCGGGAGCAATCTGCTTGAGCATATCCTCCAGCTCGCCATCGGACATAACAGTGGTGCGCCCCTGTGCATACTCCTTATCCACCAGTTCCTTGAGCTTGATCACCATTGGATCCCTTTTATCTATGGCATTTTCCCCTTCCAGCCCAAAGTAAGAATTGATCCAATGGGCAATCCCGGCCAAGCCAGAATGCTGACTTACAGCCACCCTGGGCGGCCTCTTAAGTATCTTACCTGTGTCAAATATGTTGTATATCTCCTCATCCTTCAAAAGGCCATCGGCATGAATCCCCGCCTGGGTTACGTTGAAATTCCTGCCCACAAACGGCGTATTGGGCGGTATCTCATAGCCTATTTCCTTCTCAAAGTATTCGGCAATCTCGGTAATAACCGACAGGTCCATGCCGTTGGTGTCGCCCCGTAGAGCCACATATTCTATAACCATGGCCTCAAGAGGACAGTTCCCGGTACGCTCGCCTATGCCCAGCATGGTACAGTTGACCGCCGAAGCGCCATACAGCCAGGCAGTAGCAGAGTTGGTGACCGCCTTGTAAAAGTCATTGTGTCCATGCCACTCAATCAGCTCGCTGGGTATGCCCGCAAAATGCCTCAAACCATATATTATACCCGGCACGCTTCTCGGCAGCGCAACTCCCGGATAAGACACGCCATACCCCAAAGTATCACATGCACGAATCTTTATAGGTATCCCCGATTCATCCATCAGCTTCTTAAGCTCAATGGCAAAGGGCACCACAAATCCATAAAAGTCAGCCCGCGTAATATCTTCAAAGTGACAGCGCGGCCTGATACCGTATTCCAGCGCCATCTTTACCACCGACAGATACATATCCATGGCCTGCTTACGCGTCATGTTGAGCTTTTTGAATATGTGGTAATCCGAACAGCTCACCAAAATACCGGTCTCTTTTACCCCCATCTCCTTTACCAGCTCAAAATCCTTTTTGGAAGCGCGTATCCAGCTGGTAACCTCGGGATACTGATATCCACGCTCCATACACTTGCGCACCGCTTCTTTATCCTTATCGGTGTACAGGAAAAATTCGCTCTGTCGAATGACGCCATTGGGTCCCGAAAGCTTGTGGAGCAAATCAAACAGGTCCACTATCTGCTTGACGGTAAAGGGTGCTCGCGCCTGCTGTCCATCCCTGAAGGTGGTGTCGGTGATCCATATTTCATCAGGTACATGCATCGGCACAAGGCGATGATTGAATGGTATTCTGGGTATGCTGTCATAAGGGAACAGATGCCTGTACAGATTTGGCTCCTCTACATCCTGAAGCGAATATTTGTATGCCGACTGCTCCAGCGTATTCGTCCTCTTGCTGAACTCCAGCACCTCAACATCTCCTCCTCCCAAATAAGTCTCCAGGCTTTCTTGACGTCTTTTAAGTTGGCTATATTTCAACAACCTGCTATATCTTTAAATTGTGTTCATATAAAAAATTCAATAAATTATTTTTCAACAAAAAAACATTGAAACACAGGGTCGATGTACTTTCGGGCCGGCACATCTTCAGTTATTTGTGTATAATTGTATACAGTTATACACGTATTTGTCAAGCCCTTAATTGTAAAAATTGAAAAATTATTAAGAATACGATTTATAATCGGACCTTATGGAAATTGCTTCTACGAAATATCCTGTTCCCAACATTATAATCAAACAGCACGTAAGTGATGAAAGGAGGATAAACGCCGCTTTTTACGCCTTCCACAACATCGTATTCGAACACCTCTATATGAGCCATACGGGATATCTGCCTGGGCGTATACCCTTTAAGGTGCGGCATAAATTTTAGCACATTTTCTTCGCTTTTGAAAAAAGAATCAACAGCCTTACTCAGGCCCGGTATCTGGGGCGGCTCTATACCTTCTGGATACCTGCTGGGCTTTTCCTGGCTTACCCAGTCAAACCGCATGATATTTCTCAAAAGCCTGTGACCCACGTTATCCAGCGTAAGTCCATACTCAAGCAATATCTCATAAAGGCGTATCTGGCTATATGAAAGCCCTTCATAGCCCTTTTCCTTCCAGAAAGCCATAAACCCTTCAAAAAATTCGAATGGATTGTCATCATGGAAATTGATCAGGTATTCAAGAGTATATTTAAAGCGACCGGAGTTGTAATACTTCTCAACCAGATCCTCTATCATCTCAAGCTTTGCGATTTCCTCATAAGTGATATAGTTGTTCCTGAGCACCTTATAAGGCGGGTACTGGGTATATTCATAGCCGTATTCTTCAGCTCTCAGCCTGAGACCCGAACCCTTGAGTAACTTCAAAAATCCCAACTGGATCCTGTTAGGCCGTAAAAAATACACGTCATTAAATGAGCGCTTAAAGGAGGCATAATCCTCTTCAGGCAATCCGGCTATTAAATCCAGATGGAGATGTATGTTCTCGTTGTCACGCAGCCGTGCAACCGCCTTGGACAAAGCATCAAAATCCATCTTCCTTTGAATCTCATGTACTGTTTCGGGATTTGTGGACTGCACCCCTATTTCAAATTGAAAAAGACCAGGAGGCGCTTGCCTCAATATATCCAGCATCTCATCGTCTATCAAATCCCCCGCCATCTCAAAATGGAAGTTGGTCTGCCCACCGAGCGAAATGAGGGTCTTGAATATGTGCTTTGCCCTCGCTGGATTGCAGTTGAACGTCCTGTCAACCAGCTTGACCTGCGGTATACCCGCCTTTACAAATAGCGCAAGCTCCCTTTCCACCCGCTCAAGCGAAAAATACCTCACACCCGGAATGGTTGAAGAAAGGCAGTACTGACAGTTAAAGGGACAGCCCCTTGAAGTTTCGTAATAGATGACCTTGTTTTCAAGCCCCGCAAAGCCATCCTGATACGGAAAGGGAATCATATCCAAATCCTGTATCAAAGGCCTGGCCGGATTGACGACTATGTCTCTACCATGGCGGTAGACCAGACCCTTTACCTGTGCCGGATTCCCCTTATCCTCAAGGATATGCAGCAGCTCATGGAAGGTCTCCTCTCCCTCTCCCGCAACGATATAATCAACCGCAGGATTATCCCTCATGACATCCTCGGCATCAAAGGCAACCTCGGGACCCCCAAGTACAATCACACACCGGTCCATCACCCTTTTTAATGTATCGGCCACCATCAATACTTCTCTAATATTCCAGATATAACATGAAAAGGCCACCACATCAGGCCTTGCAAGATAAATCTCCCTGATTATCCTCTCTATATGATCATTTATAGAAAACTCGAGGAGATCCATCGAATGCTCTTTGCCACAGTACGCTTTCAGATACCTCAAAGCCAGGTTGCTGTGAATAAATTTCGAATTGATTGCAACTAAAAGCACCTTCATGACTGGTTCCTCCATTTTCTTTTTATCGGATCCGTGACAAATCCTTGATACTTCTAGTTAGAATCACCAAACCACCCACTATGATGTTCAAATAATAGGTCATAAACCTCCACAGTAGCATGGCAACAAATATCAAATGCCCGGGGAAAAACCGTTGAAAGAACAGATAAAACCCGCCTTCAGAGGCTCCCATGGCACCCGGAGCCGGGAAATAGGATACCGCCAGATACAAAAAGGATTGAACAAATATCATATCCATCCACGCGCTGTCCTTCAAACCAAACGCCCTGTAGATAAAAAACGTAACGCTGAAATAAAAGATGAGCTGCATAGCCGTCATAACGGCCATCAGAGCCATGCCTTTGTAGTTTCCCCGGAACATGCACAGGCTCCTGTGAAAGTCTTCCACAGCCGCTTCCATTCGTGCTTTCCACTTCTCTAAATCCCTCACTATACGCACGCGGTGAAAAAAATTCAATACAGACAATACTATTTTTCTTATAAAACCGCGATTGAGCGAGAGAGAATATATGAAAAACACTGCTCCCGCATTGATCACAAACCCAATTAAAGATATCCAAACCACTACAAAAGGATATGAAAATATCAAACTAGCCTTAAATATAAAGGCTATCGCACAGAATATTGACAAAACCACCTGGTAGACCAGGTATTTAATTATGAGCGCCGAGGTGGAATAACCGGCCGGGATACCAAATCGGGACATATAATACACCTGCGCAGGTTGCCCACCGCTGGCAAAGGGCGTAACGGCATTGTAGTATTGACCTATTAAGGCAACCTCCATGCAGTCCTTAAAACGCCTGGGTTCAAAAATGGCAGCCAGCGAATATCTGAGTATTAGAGCATCCATAACCCAGAACATCAGCATGCACGCCGCTGCCCCCGCAAGCCAGTGCAGCTTAAGCGTGTTAAACGCACGGCCTATATCCTTAAGGTTGGGATCCAAAAGCCCTATAACTGCAATAATTATGATATTTACTGCAATATAAAAAAGAATTGCGTACTTTTTCTTGTCCATATTCTCTCCTTAAATTATTAATATCCTTACTTCCCATATTGCATACATCAAGCCAAATACCAGTTGCATAAAACAAAAACACACTGGCGGCTCCATCATTGTCTCTATTATACTATACTCCAAAGAATACCGCAAACTGAAGACAGTATACACCACCATGGCCTGATAAAATCACATAAAAGCCGCGGCATACAAGACCGCGGCTTCTTACCCCTGTGATACTGCTTGTTCTCGATCAAAATATTTCTATCGATGAAAAGGATTCGATTTATCTCCTTACACATTCCTTAACGCATTCGGCGCCTCTCTTTAAAGCCTCCTCATTTAACGGAATGAGGTGCTCTTTGGAAGGCCCCAGCGCCTTTCTCAAAGACTCTATCACAGATGCCGGCGATACGGCACCCGTCTTTGCTATATAGCTTCCCAGCACTACCATATTGGCCACACGGCTATTGCCCAGCTGATCCGCAATCTCATTTGCGGGTATATAGCAAACCTCTATATCATCTCTGGAGGCTTTTTTATCTATCAGCGAACTGTTAACGAAGAGCAGGCCTCCCTTCATGACAGCACTTTCAAACCTCTCCAGCGATGGCCTGTTCATCACCATAACCGCCGTCGCTTCGGTTACAATGGGCGAAGCCACCGGCTCATCAGATATGATGACGTTGCAGTTGGCCGTGCCGCCGCGCATCTCGGGGCCATATGAAGGAAGCCATGACACATTCTTGCCTTCCAGCATACCGGCATAGGCCAGGAGCTGTCCCATCAGCATAATCCCCTGCCCGCCAAATCCTGCAATGATAATCTGGTGGGTCATATCACTTTCCCTCCTTTTTAACACCCAAAGGATAATAAGGTATCATATTTTGCTCCAGCCATTTCAGCGCTTCCACCGGCGTCATACCCCAGTTGGTCGGGCAGGTAGAAAGGACCTCTACCATTGAAAAACCTTTGCCGGCCAGCTGGGTTTCAAACGCTTTTTTAATCGCTCTCTTGGCTTGATTTATATGCTTTATATCGTGCACCGAAACCCTCTCGATGTATGCCGAACCCTCAAGGGTTGCCAGCATCTCGCTCATTCTTATGGGATAGCCCGCCTTGCCAGGGTCACGCCCATAGGGAGTGGTGGTGGTCACCTGTCCAATAAGGGTGGTGGGTGCCATCTGCCCTCCTGTCATGCCGTATATGGCGTTGTTTATGAATATGACGGTGATGTTTTCGCCTCGCGTGGCAGCATGCACTATCTCAGCCGTGCCTATGGCCGCCAGGTCCCCGTCTCCCTGGTAAGTAAACACAACCCTGTCGGGCAAAACGCGCTTGATGCCGGTAGCCACAGCCGGCGCCCTGCCATGTGCAGCTTCCTGCATATCACAATTGAAGTATTCATAGGCAAATACAGCACACCCCACAGGAGCAACCCCTATCGTCCTCTCACGGATACCCAATTCATCTATCGCTTCGGCCACCAACCTGTGAACTATGCCGTGGGTACAACCCGGGCAGTAGTGAAACGGCTTATCTGTCAGCGATTTGGGCCTGGTAAAAACCTTGGTCATCTCGAAACACCCCCTATGACCTTCTTGATCTCGGACAATATCGCATTGGGCTCGGGTACCATCCCGCCCGTCCTACCATAGAAGAACACCGGTTTTCTACCGTTGACGCTTAAGCGCACATCTTCCACCATCTGGCCCATGCTCATCTCCACCGACATAAAGGCCTTGACGTGTTCACGCTGAGCCCATTCTTCAAAGGTGCTGGTGGGGAAAGGCCAAAGGGTGATAGGGCGTATAAGCCCAACGTTCATGCCCTCCTGCTTTGCCTTCTGAATGACGCTCTTTACAATTCGAGCGGTGGTGCCATATGCTGCCACGATTATCTCGGCATCCTCGCAGTTGTAACACTCAACCTTTACTTCTTTTTTCTTTATTTCCTCATATTTCCGGTAAATTCTCTTTACATGCTCTTCCAGAGCCTGCGGGTCAATGAACAGCGAGTTTATAATATTTCTCGGCCGGTCTCCCGTATATCCGGTAGTAGCCCAGGTTTTTGGTGGCAGCTCCCGTTTGCTGCTCAGAGGCCTGAATTCAACCGGCTCCATCATCTGGCCCAGCATTCCATCTCCCAGTATCATTACCGGATTGCGGTACTGATCCGCTATATCAAAGCCCTCCATTACCAGGTCTACCGCTTCCTGTATTGTGGAAGGTGCCAGCACCACCAGGTGATAGTCGCCGTGGCCGCCTCCCTTTGTTGCTTGGAAGTAATCCGACTGCGCAGGCTGAATTCCTCCCAACCCCGGACCTCCGCGAACCATGTTTACCACAACGCAGGGAAGCTCAGCCCCCGCAATGTATGACAACCCCTCCTGCTTCAGGCTTATTCCTGGGCTGGAAGAAGACGTCATAACGCGGGCACCCGCACCCGCTGCACCATACACCATGTTTATGGCCGACACTTCGCTCTCAGCTTGAATGAAACATCCGCCTACCTCTGGCAACCTCTTAGCCATATACGCAGGAATTTCATTCTGCGGAGTAATAGGATAACCAAAGAAATATCTGCATCCGGCCTGGATGGCCGCCTCAGCAATGGCCTCATTACCCTTCATCAACACTTTTGCCATAAATACACAACCCCCATTCTGTTGCTTTTATTGCCTTGCATGACGCGTACCGGCTCGCTTTGCAGTATCAACTTGGCAGACAACTGATAAACCGCTTCAGTTCAACACAGTTAATCATCAATTGCCCTTGCACATATGGGCTTTTATCTGCCCGATACTGGTGTTGCACTGCGTAGTCCCTTTGCTAAATCCCGCACTCCACTTCTACTTCTCCACCTCAATAACCACATCCGGGCATATTCGCGCACAAAAGGCACACCCAATACATTTATCCATCTCTATCACCGTAGCCGGGTGATACCCTTTGGAATTCATGCGATCACGAGCCATCACCACAATCCCCTTGGGACAAACCGTGGCGCATAGTTCACATCCCTTGCATCGTTCCTCATCAAAAATAACCCTTGCCATAAATATACCCCTCTCCTTAGAGAATTTTTAGCCTAAAATCTTAACTGATGTATTAAGTACATTAATGTCTATCTTGTCCTTCCATACAATCTTATTTTAAATGAATAAACGCTATTTTGCCAGCAATAATGCTGTGAACAACATTGTGAAAATCGTACCACACAAATCCATTAAGGCTAATGTCTTTATAAATCGCAATTTTCACGCTTTATAATATCTTTATAATATACAAAGAAAAACACAGTACTTCACTCCACAATTACACCACTTCCATTTATTCACTAAAAACAATTTAAAAGAATCACAACGTTTACACCTCATCCTCGCGATCCCAGGGAGGATGGAGATAGATATCTATAGGGAATCCCTTTTTGTTGTACTGTTCCGGCAGTTGCTCAATAACCTCCGCAACACCGGAAATATAAGCAATCGGTATATTTAACTTTTCAGATACCTGCTCCACGATCTCCTGTCCTTCAAGCAAATGATTTAAATTTGTCTCATACATCAAATTGGTGTTGTTAATGAGGTCAGTAACTTTTAGCCTTGAATGACTCTCAATAGCCTTAAGCATCTCTATGATCTGCTCAGGGGTACTGGACAGCGGCCTTCGCGCATTGATCACAAAAAACATTCGATAAGGCTCTTGCATGAAATAAGGATAGTATCGCCCCAGTGCCGTAGCCCCTATATCATCTCCACCTACATCGAAAATCACCTTGCTGTTTTTGCTTTGAAACACCGAATAAATTTCAGGGGGCAGCGACGGGACATCCACAGTAGTCCCAACAAAATTAGGCGACAAAAGCCTTATCCCCTCTTTTTCTAAAACATTCCTAACCTCGCTTGAACGAAAAAATGGATTCACGATATCCAGGTCCACAACAGTCACTGCCTGCCCCTGTCTGGCCAATTTTATACTATAATTTATGGCCAGCTCAGTCTTGCCGCTACCGAAGTGACCTGTAAAAAGTATAATCCGCCTGTTTTCCTGTTGCATGTAGCATCCAACCCTTTCAGCTATAAAACAAATACATTTTCGATTATTTTATCACATTTTTTTGCATTATTCTATTAATTGTTTGTTCCTTGTTCCTTTTGGTGAACTACCAACAACCTGTAAAGGTGATGGCTTCATGATTATAACCTTCTCCCATATTTTCTGAACAGAAAAAAGACCCCCATCCCTTTAATTACAAAATAACAGGATGACGGGTCTTCTTGTAATCATTACAACGTCACACCATTTTTGAAGATAGCGATTTCTCTAAATCCCATTTTTTCGGACTTTGTCAGCATGCCAGATGCCACCCTGATCACATAATCTATGAGTTCCTCGGTAAGCTGTTCCATGGTTTCCCCCGCGAGAAGCCTTCCTGCATCAAAATCCATCCAGTGGGGCTTCTTGTTAAATATCTCACTGTTGGTGGCAATCTTTATGGTGGGGACCGCCGTTCCAAGCGGCGTTCCTCGCCCTGTTGTAAATAAAACAATCTGGCATCCTGCTGATGCAAGCGCCGTTGACGCCACCATGTCATTGCCCGGCCCGTAAAGCAAATTCAGCCCTTTTTCTCTTACCACATCACCGTAATCCAATACATCCACTACCGGGCTTGTCCCACCCTTTTGCGTACATCCTAGGGACTTTTCTTCAAGTGTAGTTATACCTCCCTTTTTATTGCCTGGAGAAGGATTTTCGTATATAGGCTGGTTGTAACTCATAAAGTATTCTTTGAAATCATTTATAAGCTTTACGATCTTTTTAAACACTTCCCTGTCTTTAGCCCTGTTCATCAGTATGGTTTCCGCACCAAACATTTCGGGTACCTCAGTAAGCACGGCACTTCCACCACAGGCTATGAGTTTATCTGACAAAAAGCCAACCAGGGGATTGGCGGTAATCCCAGAAAATCCATCAGACCCTCCACATTTTAGGCCAATTACCAAATCGGAGATAGGGCACTCTTCTCTTTTAAATTGCACGGCATATTCAATGAGTTCACCGATAAGCTTTAGCCCTTCCTCAATCTCATCCTCCACTTCTTGAGCTATAAGAAATTTTACCCTGTTAGGGTTATACTCTCCCAGCACCTTTTTAAACTCCTCTATATTGTTGTTCTCACAGCCCAGGCCCAGCACCAACACTCCCGCGGCATTCGGGTGTTTAACCAGATTGGCCAGGATTTTTTGTGTATTAATATGATCCTTCCCCAGCTGAGAACAGCCATAAGGATGTTTAAATTCATATATACCGTCTATACCATTCGTATTCGCATATATCTCCCTGGCTTTCAAGGCTATCAATTCGGCATTTCTGTTTACACAGCTTACTGTGGGAATTATCCAAATCTCGTTTCTTACACCCACCCTGCCATCGTTCCTGCGGTAACCCATAAAAGTCTTACAACATTCTTCATATTTAAATTCATTTTTTTGAGGACAGTATTCGTATTCCAAAATCTCTCCCAAATTAGTCTTCAAATTATGGGAATGAACCCATTGCCCTGCTTTTATGTCTTCAGTAGCATGACCTATTGGAAATCCGTACTTTATTATATTTTCTCCCCTTCGGATATCCTTAAGTGCTATCTTATGTCCCCTTTCTATATCTTCAAGGGCAACAATGGAGGAAGCCCCTATTTTGAAGGCTTCCCCCTTGTTTATCCTCTCCAAAGCTACAGCTACATTATCACAAGGATTTATGACCAGCACTTTCATTTACCGGTTTCCTCCCTTCACCAACCGGTTCACCACATCTTTGATTCCAGATACCGCTATCTCATACAGGTATCCACCAACCTTCTCGGCAAATCCCGGGATGGCATTCAAGTTCTCATTCCACAGTGCAGTATTACCAAGTATCCTCTTGGCAACCTCAAATGCAGACTGGCGGCTACCGTCAAACGCTTTCCAAACATTTTCATAAAATTCCAGGACAGGGAGGTCATCCCTCATGATAAATTCTCCCTTTTCCCTATAGGCCCTCATAGCATTTCCTTCCACCTTACCGTCCTTATAAACCGCTATCAGCGCTGCCATAGAAAATGTTAGCTTCTCGGGCAAATTGCCGTATTTACTGTAATACTCCTTGATGGATGGAAGTACCCTCGCCTTAAACTTGGAGGTCGAATTCAAGAGAATGCTTATAAGATAATGCTTGATAAAGGGATTCTTAAATCTCTCTATAACAGCGTCAGCAAATTCAGTAAGCATATTCCTGTCAAGGTCAATTGAAGGAATTATTTCATCGTATATGATGCTCCTTACATATTCGCCCATCACTTCATGATCCATCATCTCACCCACGGTTTCAAGCCCGTAAAGAAACGCTGCCGGGACCGACGACGTATGGGCGCCATTTAATATCCTCACTTTGCGAGTTCTATATGGTGTCATGTCATCAGTCCATATAACATTAAGGCCTACTTTTGTAAAAGGCAGCTTTTCTGAGAGTTCTTTCGGGCCCTCTATTACCCAGAGATGGAAAAGTTCACCTGTATCCAAAAGTTCATCTTCGTATCCCAGTTTTTCCCTTATTGCCTCTATTTCATCCTTAGGATACCCTGTTACCACTCGGTCCACCAAAGTGTTAAGAAAAATATTGTGTTCTTTTACCCATATCTTAAATTCTCCAGGTAAATTCCAGTCATCAGCAAGCTGCAATACTATTTTTTTCAGGTTATCGCCGTTCCTGTCTATAAGTTCGCAGGGTATTATTATCATTCCTTTTTCGGGGTCACCATTAAAATGTTTGAATCTGTGGTAAAGGTATGCCGTAAGCTTTCCAGGAAAAGAACGGGGCGGTTTCATTTCAATGCTGTCTTCTCTGTCATAGGCTATTCCCGCTTCGGTGGTATTGGATATCACAAACTCTATTTGGGGATTTTCAGCACATTTTATAAATTCGTCCCAATCCTTATAGGGATTTATTCCCCGGCTTACCGAGCTGATTATCTCCTTTATTTCCGTAGGTTTGCCATTCTTCAATCCTCTCAAAATCAGGGTATAAAGACCATCCTGCTCATTTAATTTTTCAACAAGTCCTTCAGCAATGGGCTGTACAACCACCACACGCCCATTAAATAAACCTTTTTTGTTCATTTGATGAATCATCCAGTCCACAAAGGCCCTGAGGAAATTCCCTTCTCCAAACTGAAGAACTCTCTCGGGTAGATTTGCAGGATATTTTGGAACCTCAATATCATCAGGAAAGTTAAAGTTTCCTTTCAGTAGATTGCTGCAAAGCTTTTCCACAATCATTCCTCCTTAATTTTTTGATTTAAGCTGGATAAATTTTAATCATTTACACTATTCATCACAATCCGTCAAATTTCTGCTTCATTATTATAAATAAATACCGGTAACATCTCAGAATTGAAACCGGCCTATTTGAAGTTATCTTTTATTATAGTAAAGCGGCTACCTTAAAAGTTTAGCATTAATGCACTGAAGTTGTCAAATATTTAAAATAATGCTCAGCCATGAGGAGTAAATTTTTTAACAATACCATATAATAACATTTTGCCTTAATTTTCTATGTTAAATATTTCCAGTATACTCTTCCTGTTTTTGCGCCAAAAAGACCAACTAAGGTTCCCCTTCA